>Ga0307380_10000145_pt1 | contig 119809 bp, 83 predicted proteins | sample UN3MG_FD_202239 | JGI IMG/M metagenome (GOLD analysis project Ga0307380, IMG submission 202239) | Soil microbial communities from Risofladan, Vaasa, Finland - UN-3 | ecosystem: Environmental > Terrestrial > Soil > Coastal area > Acid sulfate soil | place: Finland: Risofladan, Vaasa | collected...
CGGCGCAGGCGGCGTTGGAGGCGCGTGACGGCCTCGATGATGCGCGCGGCGAAGCGCTCGCGGATGGCCTTCTCCTTCTCGCCGCGGTCGGCACTGCGGCACAGGATGAAGGTCTCCTGCCCGTCCGGGCCGGGGCAGAGCTGGACCTCGAGGCCCTCGCGGATCGCCGACCAGGGGCCTTCGAGGAGCTCGCGCTCGAAGCGCTTCAGCTCGCTCCGTGGGGTGCCGACGATGTAGCGGCGGCCGCTGGAGGCCAGGAACTCGAGGTTGTCTTCGCTGACCATGCCGCGGTCCATGACCCAGATGCGGCGTGCCCGGCCGTACTTCGCCTCGACCGCCTCGACGATCTCCTCGACCGTCGTCACGTCGTTGCGGTTCCCCGCGAAGACCTCGTAGCCCAGCGGCATCCCGTCGGTCGTCACCACCAGGCCGATGCACACTTGCTTGCAGTCGGGCCGGCCGTCGCGGCTGTGGCCCCGCAGGGCAACAGACGCCCCAGGAGATCGTCGAGCCCCAGCGCGCGCCACAGCCACCACCCCAGCCACACATCCCCGAACCGCCGCCCGCGCTCCACCCGCACCGCGCCGACCCGGACCGTCACCGTCTCCTGACGCACCTTGCGCCCCACGCGCACCGAGCGCACCAGGCGCCAGTACCTATGCGTCTTCCCGTTCTTTCGCACCGTCGTGTGCCGCAGATACATGGCGGGAGGCATCCTTCCGCCACATATTGTCCACGACGGCGCTGGCCATTTCAAGAGGGTAGGTTGGCACTACAGGGCCTTTTTGCACACGCCCCTCAAGACTGCCAAGCACTTACGACCGAAAAAACCTGAAACCGCAGCCAAAATCGTCCCGGCTGCGGAAGTTGGGTTAACGGCCCGTGGCGCTTCAGCTATCGCCCCGTTGGGGGCAGGAGGCAACGATGATCGAGAATCTGGCTGGTTTTCTACGTGAACACATGCAGGCCGTCCTCGCCAACCGTGGGGCGGCCCGGCGGCGAGCGGGCGCGCGCGGCCCCCAGCCCATCGACGTGCCGGAGGGTGCGTCGATGGCGCCCGACCTGGTCGACCGCGTGGGAGCATTCAACAAGGCAGTGGATGCCCTGGCGGAGTCCACGAATCAACACGACCGTGACTGGCTCGCTCTGGCGGACCTCTTCGCTGCTGGCGGGACCCTAGCGGCTATCAGAGGTCGAGCGGCGGCGCTTCGCGCCGAGCACTGCGAGTTCCTACGGCGGGAACTCGACCTGCTGGACCGGGAGCGGACCCTTCTGGGCCGGATGGCAGACTCAGTGACCGGTCCACGGGAGATGGCCAATGGCTTGCGCGCCCGCGCGCTGGACATAGTCAGCCATCACAGGCCGGCAGTGGAGCGGGAGCTGGTCGAGGCGTTCTGCGCCGTGCTGGGTGTCATGCCTCCGCGGGCCATGACGTCGGGACGGTCCGTACCAGCAAAGAGAGACGAACAGCGTCGCGAGGCACTAGAGGTCCGGTGATGGCGCGCTCCCACAGCTCAGTTCAGCGCGGCAGCAGGCACGACACGGAGACAGTGCGCCTCTCAGTGGAAGTCACAACACCGACAGGCCAGCAGCAGGAGAGGATCTCGGATGGCCTCCGCCTGGTGCTGGAACTCCTGGCACGCCGGTACCGGAGAGAACACTCGTGTACCGACTCTCGAAAGACGCCGTCGGAATTGTCTTGACTATGGCTGGTAGAAACGCCCTAATGTCCCTCCGCGAAGACAGTTATTGGAAAGGGGATGCCGATGCTTGATGGGATGCGAACGCGGAGTCACAGACCCGCCGTAGGCTACACGCGGCGGTCCACGGACCGGCAGGAGCAATCGCTCGGCGACCAGCGGAAGGCTGTCGAAGCCTACGCCCAGAAGGCCGGCTACGAACTCCTTGACTGGTACACCGACGACGCGATCAGCGGCGCGGGGGTGGACGACCGCGCGGCGTTCCTGCGGATGATCCAGGACGCCCAGCAGCCCAACCGTCCTTTCGACTACATCCTCGTATACGATGTGAAGCGGTTCGGCCGCCTCGACAACGACGAGACGGGCCACTACCGCTACCTGCTCCGCAAGGCAGGCGTCGAGGTCGTTTACGTCGCGGAGAACTTCAACGGCGATGACACGGACGACCTCCTCCTGCCCGTGAAGCAATGGCAGGCGCGCCAGGAGCTCCGCGACCTCTCGAAGGTGACCATCCGCGGGCTGCTGAGCAAGGCGGATGGCGGGTCGTGGATGGGCGGCGTGCCTCCCTACGGCTACGACCTGGCCTACCACAACGCCGCGGGCCAGTTCCTGATGATCGCCCGCTTCATGCCCGACGGCACGAAGCAGGCACTCAACGAGAAGGGCGAGCTTCAGCGGGTGATCGAGCGCGGCAACAGGTTGCTCACCTCGAAGCAGGACAGCGCGAACCTGGTGTTCAGCGACCCCGCGCGAGTGGAGGTGGTTCGGGAGATCTTCCGCCTATACGTCCGCGATGGCCTCGGTTTCAGGAGCATCGCGGGGCGTCTCAACGAGAAGGGCCTCCCATCCCCACGCAACGGCGAGTGGTCGCGCATGCACAGCCAGGACTGGGCGATGACCAGCATCCGCGACATCCTGATGAACCCCGCCTACGCCGGCGATGCGGTCTGGAACCGAAGGTCATTCGCTACGTTCCATCGGATCAGCGGGAAGGCACCCGTGCCAGCGGCCCGGGTGCGGCAACGGGCCATCGACAGAAACGGCAAGGAGGACTGGCTTGTCACGCGCGACGCGCACCCCGCCATCGTCCCCCGCGCTCTGTTCGACGAAGCCCGCAGGCTCCGGCAACAACGACGCGGGCATCCGACCCAGACCTATCGCGGCGGTCGAGGCGCCACGTCAAACTGCCTGCTGACCGGTGTCATCGTGTGCGGTCGCTGCGGGCACCGATGGCAAGGCTACAGGACGAACGGCGGGAAACCACGGAAGGACGGCTCGCACAGCGTGAACGAGTACTACGCTTGCGGCGGCTACGTGATGAAGGGCAACTCGGTCTGCGAGCGGGATATCATCCGTCGGGATGTGATCGAGGGCCTGCTGATCAACACGCTCGGCGACAACATCCGGCGCATGCTCGAAGCGGCGGACCCCCTGGAGCTCCGTTCCATGGTGAAGCAGCACCTCGGGGTGAGCGAGGAGGGGGCCTCCGCTGAACTGGTGCGCCTACGCGCCCAGCGCGAGGAGATACGGGCCAAGATCAACAACATCCTCGACAACATCACGCGGGACAACCGCGAGTTCGCCGACGAACGGATTGCCGAACTCAAGCAGGAGCTGCTGGAGGTGAACCCCAGGATCGAGGCACTTGAACGGGCAGCCGGTGCGTAGGTGGACCTCGATCAGGCCGTCCGCGAGATGACGAGCATGCTGGGTTCGTTTGCGGAAGTGATGCAGGAGGGGTCGATTGACGAGAGGAGGCGGGTGATCCGGGCGTTCGTGAGAGAGGTCAGGCTCGACCCTCAGACTCACGAGGGCCGAGCCGAAATCTTCGCCCTTCCGGACTTTGAGGCCGTCACTCGCTACCAAGCAACGGCCTCAAAATCTTCTTTTCAGGTGGTAGCGGGGGCTGGATTCGAACCAGCGATCTTCAGGTTATGAGCCTGACGAGATACCACTTCTCCACCCCGCGGTGGTAAGCCTTTATTATAGCGATTCACGCCCGCATGTCAAGCCGGGAAACGCTTTTCAGGGCAGCAGGGGTCAGAAGGGGTCGCGCTCGAAGGGGAGCCGCTCGAAGTTGGGGCGGCGGAGGACCTCGGTGAGGATGACCGCCCGCCGCAGGTCGGACAGGTCCGGGCGCGTTCCCAGGACGGGTAAGGCAGGCCGCGAGGGCGAGAGGGCGGCGGATGCGTGGACTGGTGCCGAGGGACGTTCGGCCGGGGCCGGCGCGGCAGGCGCTCTGGGCTGGGATGGCAAGGGTCGCGGCGACGGCGACCGCGGGGCTTCCTGGCGCACGGGGACGGGGGCGGGCCTCGGCTGGGGCCTTGGGGGTGGCGGCGGGGCTTCCTCGACCACGAGGTCGCCTGGGCTCTCGTAGGGTTTGGTCTCGACGGGCCGGAGGATGGCGGGCTGGCGCTTGGGCGGCGGCGGTGGCTCGCGCCGGGGCGCGGGCGCCGGGGCGCGGCGCTCGATCTTGACGCCGATGCTTTCGAGGTAGCGCTCGATTTCGCTCGACTCAGCGACGTGCGCGGGCTCCTTCTCGTCCGCCTCCTCGCCCTCGGGCCGGGGGGCGCCGGGCGCCTGCTGTTGCTGCGCCCGGCGCTTGGCCATGGCCTGGAGGATGCTGGGCAGGACGAAGAAGAAGAACAGTAGGATGACCCAGATCAGGACTTTTTCCAGCGGTGTTCTCCCGATGACGGGGCCTCTGGGGGCTAGTGCTCGCCGCCTTGGTCGCCGGTGGTGCCGGTGTCGGGGCTGCTGCCCCCGATGGCCTGGCGCATCGTGGTGTCGGCCTGGATGTTGCGCAGGCGATAGTAGTCCATGATGCCCAGGTGGCCGCTGCGGAAGGATTCGGCGATGGCGAGGGGGATTTCGGCTTCGGCCTCGACGACTTTGGCGCGCATTTCCTGTGTGCGGGCCTTCATCTCCTGCTCTTCGGCGAAGGCGAGGGCGCGGCGCTCCTCGGCCTTGGCCTGGGCAACCTTCTTGTCGGCCTCGGCCTGGTCGGTCTGGAGCCGGGCGCCGATGTTCGCCCCGATGTCCACGTCGGCGATGTCAATCGAGAGGATTTCGAAGGCGGTGCCGGCGTCGAGGCCCTTCGAGAGGACGGTCTTGGAGATGCGGTCGGGGTTTTCGAGCACTTCCTTGTGGGAGGAGGCGGAGCCGATGGTGGTGACGATGCCTTCGCCGACGCGGGCGATGATGGTTTCCTCGGTGGCGCCGCCGATGAGGCGGTCTATGTTGGCGCGGACGGTGACGCGGGCCTTGGCCTTGACCTCGATGCCGTCCTTGGCGACGCCGGCCACGGTGTCCTTGCCGGCGGTGGCCCGGGGGCAATCAATGACCTTGGGGTTGACGGAGGTGGCGACGGCTTCCTCGACGTCGCGGCCGGCCAGGTCAATGGCGGCGGCGCGCTGGAAGTCGAGGGGGATGCCGGCCCGCATGGCGGCGATGAGGGCGTTGACGACTTTCTCGACCCGGCCGCGCGCGAGGAAATGGGCTTGGAGCTGGCCGACCTCGATCACGATGCCCGCCTTGTGGGCGGCAACGTGGGCGTTGACGACGACGCCGACATCGCCGTTGGCGAGCTGGAAGGACTCGAGGTCGCGGGGCTCGATCTTCAGGCCGGCCTTGTGCGCCGTGATGAGCGAGCGGACGACGATGGGGAGGTATTTCTCGCCGATGCCGCGCCCGCCGAGGGCCAGGTAGTGGGCCTCGAGGCCGCGGACGGGCAGGTCAATGCCGGCCTGCTTGGCGGTGATGCGTTGCTCGACGATGAGCGAGGAGTTGACGCGGCGGAACTTCATGCCGATCAGCTCGATGAAGGTGACGCGCGCGCCGGCGGCGAATGCCTGAATCCACAGGTTGAAGAAGCTGAAGATCACGGCCAGGAGCACGAGTAGGACCAGGACGCCCACAATGATGGGAATCCACAGCAGCCCCAGCCCCTCGGCCTGCTCGGCCAGGCTGGATGGTGCGGCGCCGACGGCGAGCATCATCGGGTTTGGCAGCGACATCATGGGACGCAGTCCTCCTTTCCCGGGTAGGGAACTAGACCTGAACCTTTCGGACGACGACGCGGTTTCCCTCGACGGTGACGACGCGGATGCGGGTGTTGGCGGGGATCAGGGAGCCCTCGGTCACGACGTCCACCCGCCTGCTGCCGATGAATGCGACGCCGGCGGGCCGCAGCTCGGAGTGGGCGATGCCCTCCTTGCCCACGAGGGGCGAGAGCTCGCTCTCGGCCGTCCCCCCGTCGGGGGTGAGCGAGACGGTCTCGCTCACCGTGGGCCGTTCCCGCACCCCCTCGTCCTGCGGGTGGCGCAGCACGAGGCCGCGGCCCCAGGACATGCGCGGCACGTACTTCAGGCCGAAGTACAGGACCGAGAGCGCCAACACGGGCGCGAGGATGCCCATGGCGATCGCGCCGGCCGGCCGTTGGGGGTCATACACGCCCCAGACGCTGGCGATGAAGCAGGCGATGGCCCCCATCGTGAGCAGGCCGAACGACGGCACAAAGAGCTCCAGGATGACCAGGAACACTCCGAAGATGAAGACGACGATGGCTACTTCCCAGGACACGCAGGTTCTCCGGTGCCATTCGCCGGGCGCCCGGTCACGTGGCGCGGCGGACGACGATGCGGTTGCCGTGGACCTCGGCGACCTCGACCGGCTCGCCGGCGGCGATGAAGTCGCCCTCGGTCACTACGTCGAGCGGCTCGCCATCGAACTCGGCCTGGCCCGCGGGCCGCAGGGTGGTCCGCGCGGTGCCGCGCTTGCCGACCAGCTCGTGGGTGCGACGCTCCTCCTCGGCGGGCGACGGCGGCGGCGAAACCGACTCCGTGACCGCCGTGGGCGCCATCGAGGAGGCCAGGGGCGCAAGAATCATCTTACCCAGATACGGCGCGCGATGCAAGTAGCGGCCCAGCAGCACGGCGCCCAGGAACACCCCGAGGGCCACCATGCCCACCTGGGCGATGCTCCAGCGGAAGTCCGCCATCTCGACCGGCGTCGCCGGCACCGCGAAGCCCTGGAGCGACAGCACGACACTCACGGACATGAGCAGGAGGCCCGAGATGCCCAGAACCCCGAAGCCGGGCGTGACGAACACCTCGATGGCCAGCAGGATCAGGCCGGCGAAGAACAGGATGATCTCCCACACCTCGGCCAGGCCCGCGGCATACTTGCCCAGGAAGAAGACGGCGATCAGGGCGATGCCGATGAGGGCGAAGACCCCGGAGCCGCCCATCTTGAACTCGAGCATGATGGCCAGCAGGCCGAGCGTGAGGAACACGGGGCCTACAAGGTCAAGCCACCGCACCAGTTGCTCCGACCAGGTCCACTCCAGGGTCACTATCTCCCGGTCGGCCAGGCCGTAGAGCGCCAGCAGGTCCTGGCGGCTCTTGACCGTGGCGCTGGAGAAGCCGAATCGCCTGGCCAGCTTCTCGTTCATCGTGAGGAGCTTGCCGCTCTCGATCACCTTCTGGGCGTTTCGGGGGTCCTTGTAGCGGCGGAGGCGCTCGGGCGAGCGGAGGAGGTTCTGGTAGTCGTTGGCGGTGAAGTACTCGAGCTTGCCGTCACGGGTCTCGACCTCGTAGACCTCGGTGCCGACCGTGACCATGGCCTCGGCGAGCGCCGTGGGGTATTTGCCCTCGCAGAAGTTCTCGAATCGGCGGCGGAGATAGGAGTCGATCTTCTCGGAGCGGAGCATCTCGCCCGATTCCCCGCTCACCACCGCCGAATCGCCGATGAGCGAGCTTCCCGACATGACGATCTCGGTGCAGGAGACGGAGATCAGGGCGCCGGCGGAGATGGCCTCGGGGTTCACGTAGGCCACCGTGGGGAAGTCCTTGATGCCGAAGATGAGGTCGCCGATCTTCAGGGCCGGGAAGAGCGCGCCGCCCAGGGTGTTCATCTCGAAGACCACCAGGGCAGGGTCCATGCCCTTGGCCGTCGAGACCCGCCGCCGCACGGAGTAGAGCATGCCGTCGCCCACCATGCCGTCGAGGGGGATGAAGACCACGCGGCGGCCCCCCGCGGGCTTGGCGCGCAGCAGGGGGCGCGCCTCCTCGCCCTCGGCGGCGGGCGCCGCCGATGGGGACTCGGCCGGCGGCTCCTTCGCCCCGAGGGTCACGACGTCGGTCAAGGAGACGCCGAGCCGGACCGCCACCTCCTCGCCGCTCTTCAGCGTGCCGCTGGAGAGGCCCAGGCGCTCGAGGTCGGCGGCGCCCAGCTTCGGCGGGGCGTTGGGGGCCGCCACGCGCTCGCTGCGGACGATGGGGCTGGGCGGCGCGGCCTGGAGCTTGCGGTAGGCGTCGCCCACGTAGAAGGCCGGCTGGTCCTCGCGGCCCTCGAAGGCGACGAGGAACACCTCCATCGAGGGGTCCGCCATCGCCTGGTAGAAGGCGCGGAGGCGGGGCCGGCGGGCGCTGAACGCCTCCATCGCCTCCGCCAGCTTCCTGCGATCGGCGTCCGAGGCGGGCGGGGTGAACGCCGCGGCGGCCAGGGGCACGAGGCGCGCCTTCTCGGTGGCGAACAGCCTGTCGCAGGCCAGAGCCAGGAGCGTGTCGGAGGCCGAGCCGGGCTCGCGGACGAGGGCCGCGGTCTCGATGCTCTGTTCGTGCAGCCGCTCGATGGCGCGGGCCACGTTCAGCGCGGGGCCGACCGCCCGCGGCTGGGTCTGAAGCTCGAGCACGATGAGGCTGGGCTGCGTGTCCCGGGTCGCCTCGGCGAGCCGCTGGTGGAACGATTCGACCAGGAAGTCGTCGAGCTGGCCCTGGAGGGGGATATGCGCCGCCTTGCGCGCCGGGGGCGCGGGGGGCGCCGTGGCCGCGAGCGCGCTGGCCGCGAGGACGAGCGAAGCCGCCAAACGAAGCAAGCCGGGCATCCCATCACCTCACTCGGGCCACCACGGCCCTTGCTCCCAAAGTACCACGTTGGTCCGGCGAAGTCAAGCCCAGCTCTTCACCGGGGCATGGCTCCAGCTCGGGTGGAGCCCGCGTTCTCGTCCGATCGTCCTCGTCCCTGGTCCTCATTCTCGACTCTTCGTGCCCGCGGGCTTGACACGCGCGTCCCAGTGAAGTACGGTAGGGGAGCGGAGGCGACTGTGCAAAGGAGGCGGAGCATGCAGACTGTGGCAGCGATGTCCCTGTTCCTGCTTCTCGGACTGGCCCTCGCGGGTGCGGAAGCGGGGGAGCTGTGGATCGGCGCGGCGACGGCCGACATCACGCCGACGAAACCCGTGGCCCTGGCCGGCCAGCGGCACCTGCGCGTGTCGAAGAAGGTGGACACTCCGCTCGCGGCCGCGGCCCTGGCCCTCGAGGCGCGCGACGGCGAGAAGGTGCTCGACCAGGCCATCGTCATCTCGTGCGACCTCGTGGCGATCCGGTCGGGCATCCAGGAGCGCTTCCGCGAGCACGTGAAGCCGCGGCTGCCCGGCTTCGACCCCCAGAAGCTCTTCCTCAACGCCTCCCACACCCACACCGCCCCCGTCACCATGGAGGGCAGCTACGAAATCCCCAAGGAGGGGGTGCTCCAGCCTGCCGAGTACGTCGAGTTCCTCTTCGCGCGGCTGGCCGACGCCGCGGCCAAGGCGTGGGAGGGCCGCAAGCCTGGCGGCGTGAGCTGGGCGCTCGGCCACGCCGCCGTCGGCTCCTGCCGCCGAGCCGCCTACGAGAACGGCACGGCCCGCATGTACGGGGCCACGGACACGCCGACGTTCCGCTCGATCGAGGGCAACCAGGACCCCAGCGTGGACATGCTGTTCTTCTGGAGCGGCGACAAGGAGCTCCTCGCCGTGGCGATCAACCTGGCCTGTACGGCGCAGGAGGTCGAAGGGCTGTCGTCGGTGAATGCGGATTTCTGGCACGACGTGCGCGAGGCGCTCCACAAGAAGCACTCGAAGGACCTGCACGTCCTGCCCTGGTGTGCGCCGGCCGGCGACCAGTCGCCCCACCTGCTCTACAACAAGCGCGCCGAGGAGCGGATGCGCACGCTCCGCGGCCTCACCCGCACGGAGGAGATCGCCCGGCGGATCGTCGGCGCCGTGGAGGATGTGCTCGAGGTGGCGCGGAAGGACATTCGGACCGCCGTGCCTTTTGCTCACCGGGTGAGCCGCGTGAAGCTGCCGATGCGGAAGGCCACCGAGGCCGAGCTGGCCCGCACGCGCGCGAAATTCGACGAGTTGTCGAAGGCGCCCACAGCGACCCCCGCGAGCAAGTGGGAGCTGGCCCGCTGCCGCCGCGTGCTCGACCGCCACGAACAGCAGAAGACGGACCCGAACCACGAGATCGAGCTGCATGCGCTGCGCCTGGGCGACGTGGCGATCGCCACCAACCCCTTCGAGCTGTATCTCGACTACGGCATTCAGATGAAGGCGCGGAGCCGGGCGGTGCAGACGTTTCTCATCCAGCTTGCGACCGACTCGGGCGGCTACCTGCCCACCGAGAAGGCCGTGCGGGGCGGCCACTACAGCGCGGAGCTGGTGGACAACATCGCCGGCCCCGAGGGCGGGAAGGCGCTGGTCAACGCCACAGTGGCGGCCATCAACGCCCTCTGGCCCGCCGAGGCGAAGTAGCTACTTGGTGTCCTTGAACAGCCGGTCGAGGATCGCCTTGATCTGCTCGGCCTTCGGGCCGTCGGGCGCGGCCTTGAGGGCAGCCTCGAGGAGCGACTTGGCCTGCGGCTTGTCGTTCTTGCGGTAGAGGCAGAGCGACTTGGCGAACAAGATGTCCTGCGCGGCAACGCCGGTGTCGCCGTAGGTCTTGAGCGCCTCGTCGGCCAGCTTAATCGCCCCATCGAAGTCCTTCTTGCGGGAGGCGGCCTCGATCGCCGGGAGCGCGGCGAGCGCACCGTACTTGTTCTTCAGCCCCGCCTTGTTCTCGGCGTCGAGCTTCACAATCTCGTCCATCACGTCCGCGTAGTTGCCAAGGACGAGGTTTGCGTCAATCCCCGAGAGCGTAGCGTCGAGGAGCTTGGCCTTCTCGATGCCTTCGGCGGTCTTGGCCTTGGCGAGGGCCTCGTCGCGGGCGACGCGGACCTTGCGCAGCTCAGCGAGGTTCTCGAGGTACTTCTCGGGGCCGCCGGCCTTGTAGCCGGTCTTGGCATAGGGCTTGCCCGTCGCGTCGGCGAGGATGATGGTCGGGTAGCCGGTCACGCGCAGCTTGGCCTGCCATTCGGCGTTCTGCTTCTTCACCTCGGCGGAGAGCTGCCTCTGCCGGGGGAAGTCGAGCTTGAGGAGGACGAAGCTCTTGGGCGCCTCGGTGACGAAGGGCTCCTGGCTGAAGACCTCCTTGTCGAGCTTGACGCACCAGCCGCACCAGTCGGAGCCCGTGAAGTCAATCAGCAGGTCCTTGCCGTCCTTGGCCGCCGTGGCCATGGCCTCCGCCGCGTTCTCGGTCCAGGCGGCCTCGCCGGCCGAAGCCGACATGGCCACCAACGCCGCCACAACACACACCACCAACACCCGCTTCGACATGGGTTTCTTCCTCTCAGAAAAGGAGCGGCCGCCCACAGCGGGGGCCACCCCTTCCAGCCTACACGGCCCCGCGTGTCGTGTCAACTGCCGCCGGCTCAGCCGACGCCGAACCGCTCGGCGAGGGCGTACTTGGCGTCCACGCCGGTCAGTTCGTTGAGGCGCTCGAAGGGCATCAGTTGGGCCTCAGCGCCGAGGGTCGTGCCGTCGCGGCGGAGCTTCTGGTAGATGGCCTCGATGGCTTTCGCGGCGGCGAAGAGGGCCGCGAGCGGGCACACGATGAGCTGGAAGCCGAGCGCGGCGAGGCGCTCGCGGGGCAGGATGGGCGTCCTGCCGCCCTCGAGCATGTTCGCCACGTTGGGCGCGGGGGCGCGGCGGCCGATCTCGGCGAGCTGCTCCTCGTCGAGCGGCGCCTCGATGAAGCTGGCGTCGGCCCCCGCCTCCCTGGCGGCTGCCACGCGGGCCACCGCCTCATCCATCCCGAGCACGGCGAGGGCGTCGGTGCGGGCGACGATGAAGAAGTCGCGGCCGGCCCGGGCGTCCGCTGCGGCGCGAATCTTGTGGACATAGTCGTCGCGCTCGATGACTTTCTTGCCGCGCATGTGGCCGCACTTCTTCGGCCACTGCTGGTCCTCGAGGAAGCAGCCGGCAGCGCCCGCTGCAATCAGCTCGGTGACCGTGCGATGGACGTTCAGCGGGTTGCCGTAGCCCGTATCGGCGTCCACGATGATCGGGATGCGGACGCTGCCGCAGATGCGGCGGGCGCGCTCGACGATCTCGGTTTGGGTGAGCAGGCCGAGGTCGGGCTCGCCGATGGCCGTCGCCGCCACGCAGTAGCCCGAGATGAAGGCCATCGGGAAGCCGACGCGTTCGACGATCTTCGCGGACAGCGTGTCGTAGACGCCTGGAAACGCAATCGAGCCGACCTCGTCCAGGATGCGATGAATCCGCGTGTTGCCCATGAGTGGCTCCTTTCGCCCCCGATTCTACGCGCCGCCCGCGGAATAGCAAGTGGGATCGCCATTTGCCCATTCTCGCCCTCCCGGCTCAGGCTTGTACCGCTTCCTTCACTTCCGAAGTACCCGTTTGGCGATTCCCCGCCCCTGCCCCTCGCCTCTCCAGCCGCCCCGCCACAGATCGCCACCTCCCCCACCCCTGGCGATCTGTTGCCACGGCCTAAGTCTATATATCTCTTACACTTGACGATACCGCCCTGCTACAGGCCGCCACTCTCCCCGCCCGTGGATCTGGCGATCTGGGGCACGCTCTATTAGATACTGGCGAATCTAATAGAGCTGCGAGAGCCTAACGTACCAGCGCTGTCCTAACATCAACTCCGGCTCCGCCCCGCGCCGTAGCCCGCCTCATCTTGGCGTCCTTGGCGTCTTGGCGGTCAATCCGGACCCCCATCAACCGCCAAGACGCAAAGAGCGCCAAGCAATCGCCACAGAACCGGAACAGGGCAGGGCGTGCACAGCCCATGGACACCTTGAAGACATGGCCGCCTTGTGGTATAAGACAGGGTGTCAGGCAGGAAGCCCACCTCGAGGAGGAGTTCGCGGGCTATGACCAGCTCTACCCCAGCGAATGGATTCGTCAACGACACCATGGCCCACGTCCTTCGCGCCTGCATGGCCGTCCGCGACGGCTACGCCAAACTCGAATACATCGTGCTCCGAGAACCCACCGCCATCGCGTCACGGTGAGGCACACCCGCCGGAGCCTTGATGGGGATTCGAATTACGTGTCGTCGGAAGTGCCAAGCGGGGAAACACTCGAGACTCCTGCAGAGAGCTACTACCGCGGCCTCGTTCTTGCCCTGGGCAAGGCGACGGTCACCAAGATTCGCGTATACCTTGACATCAACCATTGGATCGCTCTGCGTGATGTCATGCTCGGCAGGCCCAGGGACCCAAGGCACGTTGAGGTCTACGAGCGGCTCCGGCAGCTTGTCGAATCGGGACGCTTAGTCTGTCCAGTGAGCGAGTGTGTCTTCTTCGAGATTTTCAAGCAGGCGGATAGGCAAACACGGCTTGCTACCGCGCGGGTCGCGGACCAGCTGAGCCACGGGATCACGCTCCAGTTCAGCGACCACCGACTGCAGACTGAGGTCATCCACTTCCTAAGACAGTGCTCAGGGAAAGGCGATTCCCTCTACCCGTTGGAACAGCTTGTGTGGACGAAAGCCGCGCATGTTCTTGGCCGCACGTACCCCGTATTTGCCGGTCTTCCACCAGATGAGTCGATGCACCTACAGAAGATGGCCACGGACATGCTGTGGGAATGCACACTGGAGCAGTTGGTCGATGCCCTCGCCGACTCAAGACCAGTGTCAACCATCTACACTGAAGAATCAGCAAAGGAGCTCAACAAAGGGAAGATCGCCCATGCGCACGAGATAAAGACCTACGAAGACGCGTTCCTTGCGGAACTCGGGGGGGTCGTGGACCTGTACACAAGCACCTTCGCCAAGATGATGAGGTGGATGTACGTCAAAGACACGGGCAGGGCTCTTGCACAGGGCGACATGGAGTGCGACGAGCCGGGCAAACTGATGCGCAATCTCATCTTCCATGCGTTCCGACTTGGCCGCATCACGACGCAGCTGCCATCGTTCATGATCCACTCCCATCTGCATGCCACCATCCGATTCGATCGCCCACGCAAACTGAGGCCCAACGATCTGTGGGATTTCCGACACGCGGTGGCTGGAGTTCCCTTCTGCGACATATTCGTCAGCGATCGCGGCCTGGCTTCCTTGGTGACCTCACCGCGGCTTGCCTTCGACAAGCTGTACAATACGAGGGTTGTGACAGGAACCCACCAGCTACTGGATGTTTTGCCCGAACCCTAGCAGATCTGGCAGATGTGGGGCCAGCTTACTGAATTCCGGTCGGGGCTTCGTAGTCGGGGCCGGGGCTTCATCTTCACGCAGTTGATGCAGAGGGGGCCGGCGTGAAGAGGCCCGCTGGGCAATCGGGACGCCCCGCCGCAGCCCGCGAGATAGCAGGTTTGACGGCCACGCCGTCTGCGGCTACCATAGTGGCCAACCACCTTGGAAAGGAGTGTTCCATGCGTCCCTTCCGTCCCTTTGGTCCTTTGTGTCTCTTTCTTGGTCTTTCAGCCCTCGCCGCCGAGCCGCCGGCCTTCGTGTGGCTCGAGGGCGAGAAGCCGGCCAAGGTGGCCGGCCTCAAGCCCAACCTGTCGGGCTGGGGACACAAGGAGTTCCTGTCCGAGGAGAAGTGGCTGCACATCAGCATGGACCCCGCCGCGGTCGAGAAGGAGCTGCCGGCCGAAGGCGGCCTGCTCGAATACGCCTTCGCCGCGCCGAAGCAGGCAAGCTACGAAGTCTGGATGCGCGTGGGACTCGAGTTCATTCGCGCGCCGTTCGACTGGCGGATTGACGGCGGCGACTGGGCAACCGTGAAGCCCACCGACCTGACGACCGACTGCATGGAGCTGGATTACTGGTGCGAGGTCGCCTGGCTCAAGGTGGGCGACAAGCAACTGGCCAAGGGCGACCACAAGCTCGAAATCCGCCTGTCGAAGACGCAGGACGACAAGGGGAAGACCGCCCGCATCATCTTCGCCCTCGACGCGATCTGCCTCACGGCGGGCGAGTTCTCGCCCAACTCGCGCTTCAAGCCCGGCGAAGAGAGCCACACGGCGAACGACGCGGCGGCGGCGAAGCAGATCTTCGACCTGCCCGAGCCCAAGGCCCCCGACGCCCGCTCGTCCGTGGCGCTCAAGGGCCTGTGGCAGGTCTGCCGCCACGACGAGCAGCTCCCCAAGGAGGTCGCCGTCCCAATCCCCGACTTCCCGAAGACGCCGCACTGGACGGCTATCGAGGTGCCGGGCGACAAGAATGTCCTGCGCCCCGACCTGGAGCTTGCCCACCGCCTGTGGTATCGCACCCGCATCCGCGTGCCCGAATCCTGCGCGGGCCGCTCCTTCTTCGTCGTCTTCCCCGAGAACAACCTGAACACGACGGTCGCGGTGAACGGCGTGCTGTGCGGCTTCGACAAGAATCCCTTCGCCCGCGTGCAGATTGACGTGACGAAGGGCGTGAAGCCCGGCGTGAACGAGCTGTGGGTCGGCATCCGCGATGCCTGGTACGGCCGCTCGACCAACCCAAACGACCCGATGAAGCTGCGGAAGACGTTCAACGTGCCAGTGAAGTACTTCGACCAGGGCTGGCAGGACCTCGCCTACCCCATCTGGCACCACGCGCAGTCGGGCATCCTGGTCACGCCCGAGTTTGTCGCCGCCGGCTCGGCCTATGCGAGCGACGTCTTCTGCAAGCCGTCGGTGGCCAAGAAGGAGCTGGCCCTCGAGGTGACGGTGAGCAACCCGACCGCGAAGGAGGCCGCGGGCGAGGTCGTCTGCCAGGCGGTCAACGCCAAGACGGGTGAGGCCGAGAAGAGCTTCGCCCCCAAGCCCTTCACCCTCGCCGCCGGCGCGACGCAGACGCTCGCCCTCGCGGAGCCGTGGGCCAACCCCAGACTATGGTGGCCCGATGACCCCAACCTCTACTTACTCAGGGCGTCCGTGTCTGTCCGTGGTAAGTCCGTGGATGTTAGCGACACCCGCTTCGGCTTCCGCGAGTGGTCGTGGGAGGGGCGCGACTACACGCTCAACGGCATTCCCTGGCACCTGTGGTGCGACTGCTTCACCGCCGGCACGAAGGAGCAATGGCTGGAGTTCTACCGCGCGAACAACGAGCGGATGATGCGCTTCTGGGGCACGCGGTGGCAGGGCATGCCACACCGCCAGGCCCTCGACTTCTTCGACGAGAACGGCGTCGTCGTCCGCCGCTCCGGCATCCTCGACGGCGAGGCCATCGGCTACTTCGCCATCGAGCGCGACCCCGACCTCAAGAAGCTCTACAACTCCGACGTCAAGATGCAGCTCATGGAGAACTGGCGCGACCAGGTGGTCGCACAGGTCAAGGGCGAGCGCAACCACCCCTCCGTGCTGATCTGGTCCATCGAGAACGAATGGCTCTACATCAACTGCATCAACCTCCACGGCAGCCTGATGGACGACTTCGAGCGCGAGGTGAAGAAGACGGCCGACGCCGTGATGGCCGCCGACCCCACGCGGCCCGTGATGAACGACGGCGGCGGGGCGCACAAGAACAACCAGATGCCCGTCGCCGGCGACCACTACGTCACCGGCCCCTACCACCTCTATCCCGCCCTGGCCTACGACGAGAACACAAAGGGCGGCGGACGCGGCCGCTGGGAGTGGGACACGAAGCGCCCCCGCTTCATCGGCGAGGACTTCTACATCACGGGCAACAACCCCGAGTTCGCCTACTTCGGCGGCGAGGAGGCGTTCCAGGGCAAGATCGCCACGCGCCCCGCCGCCAGCATCATGGCTCGCATGCTCATGGAGGGCTATCGCTGGTCCAACCAGTGCGCCTGGCACTTCTGGATGGGCCAGAACGATGCCCCCGGCCAATACGCCTCCTATGCCCCACGCGCCGTCTTCTGCCGGCAGTGGGACTGGACGTTCGCCTCGGGCCAGAAGGTGAAGCGCACGTTCGGCGTCTTCAACGACACCCGCTTCGACGACCCGATCTCGTTCACGTGGGCGCTCACCGTCGGCGGCAAGCAGGTGGCCACCAAGACCACCGAGCACAAGCTCGCCGGCGGCGCGTGCGAGAAGTTCGACGTCGAGATTGCAATGCCCGCCGTCACCGCGCGGCAGGAAGGCGAGCTGACGCTGTCGCTTTCGGTCAAGGGCCAGGAGGTCTTCAAGGACACCAAGGCCGTTTCCGTGTTTCCGAAGCCCGCGGCCATGGCGAAGCTCGATGCGAAGGAACTGCTCGTCTTCGACCCGCAAGGCGGAGCCGCCGCGTTCCTCAAGGCCAGCGGCATCGCCTTCACGCCGCTCGCCGACCTCAAGTCGCTGCCCGAGAGCGGCAAGGTGCTGGCGCTCGGCAAGGACGCCCTCGATGCGGCCGAGAGCACGGCCAGCCGCCTCGCCGCCTGGGCGCTCGCCGGCCGTCGCATCATCGCCCTCGAACAGAAGAACCCGCTGAAGTTCCAGGCCCTCCCCTGCGAGATGGAAGCCCAGTCGAACCAGGGCACCACGGCCTTCGGCGAGGACCTCAACCACCCCGCCCTCCGCGGCCTGGCCCAGAAGGACTTCTTCACGTGGGCGCACGACGAGCTGGTCTACCGCGACGCCTACGCCAAGCCCACGCGCGGCGCCAAGTCGCTCATCCAGTGCCACACGCTGCTCCAGAGCACGGGCCTCGTCGAGGTGCCGGTGGGCGAGGGACTGATGCTGTTGTGCCAGCTCCTCGTCGGCGAGAAGCTCGAGACGAACGCCGTCGCCCAGCATCTGCTCGTGAATCTGCTCGACTACGCGGCGGCCTACAAGCTCGAGTTCCGCCAGGTCGCCGCCTGCGCGACCGATCCGCTGCTCGCCAAGACCCTCGACGAAATCGGCCTCAAGTACGCCAAGGCCAGCACGCCCCTCGAAGCCATCGGCGGAGCGGCCAAGGTCGCCATCGTCTCGGCCTCGCCCGCCAACCTCAAGGCCCTCGCCGACAACGCGGCCAAGGCCAAGGCGTTCCACGACGCCGGCGGCTGGCTCCTCCTCCACGGCCTCACGCCCGAGGGGCTCGCCGACTACAACAAGCTGGTCGGCTTCGACCACATGATCCGCCCCTTCCGCCGCGAGCGCGTCGGCCTGCCGCCCGTGCGCAACCCGCTCATGGCCGGCCTCACGCTCAACGACATCGTGATGTACGCCTCCGAGCGCATCTTCCCCTGGACCCAGGGCAACTACGTCGCCCACGACACCTTCTCCTATGTCGTGGACTACGAGGACGTCGCCCCCTTCGCCAAGTTCGAGGACCAGTATGACCTCGAGCACCCCGACCGTAACCCCTCGAACCTGGTCAACGGCATGGTCTCGGCCGACGCCTGGAAGTACATCGTCAACCGCCAAGCCCCCGAGGCAGGCCCCCTCGACTTCCCCCTCGCCTTCCCCAAGGAGGTCGAGCTGGTCGAGATGGAGTGGATCGGCAACACCTTCTACTACCCCGTCACGAAGGTGCAGCTCGTCCCCGACGGCAACGAGGCCAAGGCCGCCACCTTTGGCACCCAGCCGAACAACGACCCGCAGACCTTCCCCATTGACCCGCCCGTCAAGGGCAAGACCATCGTCGTCCGCCTCGCCGAATGGCTCAAGGTGCCCAACAAGACTGCTGTGACCGGCCTCGACAACATCCGCCTGAAAACACGGCGAGCGCCGGAGTTCTACAAGACCGTGAAACCAATGTTAAACATCGGCGCCATGATGGAATACCCGCGCGGCCAGGGCGGCATCGTGCTCTGCAACCTGCTGCTGAAGGACCGCGAGGACGTGCCGGCCAACTACACGAAGAAGCGCAACATCCTCACCACGCTATTGAGAAACCTCAAGGCCCCCTTCGCCGGCGGCAAGGCCATCATCGCGGGCGCCAACCTCAACTACACGCCCATTGACCTCTCGAAATCCGCCAACCAATACACCGGCGAGCAAGGCTGCTTCGGCGACAAGCGCCTCACCCTCAAAGACCTGCCGACTGGCCGACAGGTCATGGCCGGCGTGCCCTACGAAATCTACGAGTTCCGCACCTCGCCCGTGCCCACCATCCTCATGCTCGGCGGGCCGCGGGTCCCTGGCAACCTGAAGGAGGAGATTCGCGGCGTGCCCATCGGCCGCAAGGCCGACGCCCTCTTCTTCCTCCAGGCCGCGCGACTCGACCGCCGCATGAACCCGCGCGAGATCAAGGAGAGGAAGCGCTTCGAGATGGCCCGCTACGTCGTCACCTACGCCGACGGCAAGACCGAGGAGATCCCCCTCATCGCCGAGCTTGACCTCGACGACTACCGACAGAAGGAGCCGAAGGCCATCCCTGGCGCCCAGATCGCCTGGATGCGTCCCTACGACGGCACCGACCTCTCTGCCGTCCTCTACAGCAAGCAATGGACCAACCCGCGCCCCGACGTCGAGATCAAAACCCTCGACCTCCTCTACGGCCCCGACCGCCGCGGCGTGCCGGCCTTGATCGCCCTCACCGTCGCGAGGGCGAAGTAGCCCGGCGCTGCGCAACGGGAAGCAGCGGAGAACTTGATATCCGTTCGGGATGTGATACGATACTGCAGTGAACGCGCGAGGCACGGTCCACAAGATCAGGAGGATCATCCAGCGGGGACGGTACGCCATCGCGCTGGAGGTGGACGCGGTGTTCTACCCTGAAGATGATGAGGCGTACCTGAGCGCGGAGACGTGCAAGCTGCTCGACGAGGTCCGTCGTCGCGCCGAGGCCGGCGACGTAGAGTTCCTCCGCGAGGTCGGGCAGATCTTCGAACTCGTCGAGGCATAGCCTCTCCACTCCAGGCAATGGACCAACCCGCGCCCCGACATCGAGATCAAGACCCTCGACCTCCTCTACGGCCCCGACCGCCGTGGGCGGTCGGGGTCACATCTTCAGGGCGTGTTGCCCGAATACCCCGTGAGGGGCAGCGGGCGTGTGCACGTGTCCGGCACACAGATGCGCCAGCGGTGCGTCACCGGAGCGTCCTGTGGCCTCCTGGGGCACCCTGATGGGTCCTGACGGCAAGTGCCAAGGCCAAAAAAGACCAAAAAACGGGCGACAAAAGCCCAATCGGCATCGGGACCACGCCGTTGGTGCGCTCCGGGCCATGGCGCAGCCAGATGCGGAGGTTCTGGATCGCCGCGATGAGGTAGTCCTGGATCTGTTGCCGCCACAGGCGCCGCCACCGGGAACGCTTGAAGCCGTGGTGGTTCGCCGCGTCCGCGAAGCTGCCCTCCATCAGGTGTTTGCGCCGGCGGCGGTCGCGCTTCGCCGCACGGCTGCGGGCCTCGGCCCGCGCCGCCTCGATGAGGGCGTGGTCCTCGTGCCGCTTGAGGTTCCTGCCCCCCGCCGAGCGGGTGCATTGGGAGCGAAGTTCGCAGGCTCCGCACACCTTCGGCCCCGCCGTGTACTCGTAGGCCCGGCGGGCCTTCCTGTGCCTGCGGCGGTGCAAGGTCTGGCCCGCAGGACACGTGTACGTGTCCGTCGCCGGGTCGTAGGTGAACTTGCTCTCCGGGAAGATCCCCTTGCGCCGGCCCGTGCCCTTCTGCGTCAGGCTCAGGTCGGCCATGTGCGGGCGGATGCCCAGCTCGGCACAGGTGCGGAAGTTCTCCACCGTGCCATACTGCGAATCGGCCACGACCGTCTCCACCTGCGCTCCCGTGTTCCGCTCGTGCTCCGCGAGGAGGCCCAGCATCTCGCCGTTCTCCTTCACGTCGCCCGGCGTCGTCTGCGTCGCCGTGATGACGCCGAAGGCGTTGTCCACCGCACGATGGTTCTTGTAGCAGAGGTCCGCGGCGCTCTGGCCCTTCCGCACCACGCGCGCGTCCGGGTCCGTCGTGCTCACCAAGCCGTTGTTCACAGGCTCGTACCCCGCTGGCGGCTCTTCGGGCTTCCCGGCGGGCGTGGGTGAGGGGGCCTCGGGGTCCTCGAGCTTCGCCGCCTCCCGGTCGAACAGCGCACGGAGCCGCGCCGCCCGCGCCGGCGAGCCCTTCACCACCGAGTCGTTCGAGGCGTCCGCCGCCACCAGGCTCCCGTCCAGATGCACCTTCGTCCCGTCCACCAGGCCCGCCGCGACGCACGGCTCGATCGTGCATACGAAGAACTCACGGAACACCGCGTGACCCCAGCGCGCCCGGGCCTTCGACAGCACGCTGTGGTCCGGCACCTCGTCCTCCAGCCCGTAGCCCAGGAACCACAGCCAGTCCAGCCGCTCGGGCAGCGTCCGCATCAGCTCCCGCTCGCTGGGCACCTCATAATAGAACAACAGGAACATCAGCTTCAGCACCACCGCCGGGTCCACCGACACATTCCCGTTGTACCCGTAGCGGTGAGCCACGCGGTCGCGCGCGAACTCGAAATCCACCGCCCGCTGGATGCGGCGCAGCGGATGGTCCTCGCGCACCCGCTTCTCCAGGCTGATCCCCACGACATACAGAGCCTCTTGGCGAACCTGTTTCCCCATCATGGCGGCGGGAACTCCGGGCAGTTGCCACTCCCACAAGCACTGCCCTTCTGTAGCATGCCGCGGGGTACGGCGTCAAGACCAAAATCGTCAACCTAAAGGGAAATCGTGGGATTTGGGCAACACGCCCGAAAGACCTGACCCCATAGCCTGCCATAGCCTGTGCCATTGCCTGGTGAAGCTCTTCCGCGAAATCCCCCTTGTCATCCCGAGCCTGTCGAGGGACCTTTCGAGGGGGTGAACCAGCGCGACAAGGGTAGCCGGTGCGATCAGCGTGTCGCCCTGAAAGGTTCCTCGACCCGTCCGACTTCGCTCAGGGCAGGCTTCGGCCGCCCGGGGCGGCCTTCGCTCGGAATGACAGGGGAGGGAACGGCGGCCCGGATGTGGTGGCGAGCACCGCGGGCCAATCCCCCCCTTGCCCAACCGCCCTCTTTCTGCTTTCATATCCGTGCCATCGGTGTCATCCGTGGTTGGGGTCCGCTCTTCGGCCTCGAGGAAGGGCTCAACCACGGATAGCACGGATGGGCACGGATGGTGAGAGGGCCAGCAACCGGGCTTCCGACCCCGGCACCTTGTCTTCTCTTGTTCGTGCGGATTCGTGTCAATTCGTGGCCAGTCCGGTTCTTTGTTCTCTGCCCTCGTGCCGGCGCACGCCAGGAGGATTCAGCGTGGAACGCTACCCGATCCTCACCCGCCTTGTCTTCGCCCTTCTCACCCTTTCTGTGGCCTGTGCGGAGGATGCGATGTTTCCCTTCGTCATCTCGTACGACGCGCCGGACAACGTGACCAATGTGTCGAAGTGGCTGGATGCGCCCGCGGGCAAGAACGGCTTCGTGCGGGCGAAGGACGGCCATTTCGTCACCGACGCCGGCCCCATCCGCTTCTGGGCGACGAATTTCTGCTTCGAGGCCTGCTTCCCGCCCCACGAGGTGGCCGAACGCGTGGCCGCACGCCTCGCACGCCTCGGCATCAACTGCGTGCGAATGCACCATATGGACAACCATTCGATCTGGGGCAAGAGCCCGAACAAGACGATCATTGACCCCGAGAAGCTCGAACGCCTCGACTATCTGATCCACCAGCTCAAGCTGCACGGGGTCTACACGAACCTGAATCTCCACGTCTCGCGCTGGCTCGACGACAAGGAGGGCTTCCCCCACCGCAACCAGCGGCCGAACTACGACAAGGGCCTCGACAACTTCGAGCCGCGGATGATCGAGCTTCAGCAGAAATACGCCCGCGACCTGCTCACCCATGAGAATCCCTACACCAAGACCGCCTACGTGGCCGAGCCGGCCATCGCGTTCGTCGAGATCAACAACGAGAACGCGCTGTTCGCCCAATGGGGCTGGGGCGGACTCGACCGGTTGCCCGATCCCTATGCGGCGACGTTCAGAACGCTGTGGAACACCTGGCTCCGCAAGAAGTACGGCACGACCGAGGCGCTGGCGAAGTCGTGGAACGTCGGCTCGCAGGCCCTCGGCGACGAGATGCTGACGAACGGCGACTTCGCGGCGCGCATCGGCGAGCCGTGGGTTCTCGAGCTGGCCGGCCCGGCCAAGGCCGCCTGGTCGGTCGTGCCCGACGGCCCGAACGGCAAGCCGTTTCTCCGCGTGGCCATCGAGAAGATGGGCGAGCAGGCCTGGATTCCCCAATTCGTCCACGCCGGCCTCGACGTCAAGGAGGACCAGGTCTACACCCTCACGTTCCAGGTCCGGGCCGACAAGCGGCGGAGCTTCGCCGTGAACTGCATGATGGCGCACGAGCCGTGGAAGCACCTCGGCTTCCACGCCAACGTGGACGCCGGCCCCGAGTGGACGCCGGTCCGCCTCGCCTTCCTCCCCAGCGCCGACGAGCCGAACGCGCGCATCAGCTTCACGAACCTGGCGCCGGGCACGCTCGACCTCGCGGCCGTGTCGCTGCGGCCCGGCGGCATCGTGGGCCTCGAGCCGGAGCAGAAGCTCGACGACGACACCGTGCCCGTCGTCCAGCACGGCCAGCTCACCGTCACCGCCGCGGCGCGGAACGACTTCGTGGACTTCCTGTGGGACACGGAGCGCGACTACTGGTGGGGGATGAACCGCTTCCTGAAGGACGAGCTGAAGTTGCAGGCCCTGGTGGCCGGCACCCAGCTCGGCTACAGCCCGACCCACATCCAGGCGGGGCTGGACTACTGCGACGGCCACTCCTACTGGCAGCATCCGCACTTTCCGGGGAGGCCGTGGGACGGGGCGAACTGGACGGTGAACAACATCGCGTTGGTCAACAGCCCGGCAGGGACGCTGGGCGACCTGGCGTCGCGGCGGGTCGGCGGCAAGCCCTACACCGTGAGCGAGTACAACCATCCCACACCCATCCAGTATGCCGCCGAGGGCCTGCCGATGATCGCCGCCGTCGGCGCGTTCCAGGGCTGGGACGCCATTTACTCGTTCGCCTACTGCCACAACGATCGCTTCGAGCCTCGGCGGGTGGACAGCTTTTTCGACATCAAGGGCGACCCGGCCAAGCTGGCCCACTCGATCGCCTGCGCCGCCATCTTCCTGCGGGGCAACGTGAAGCCGGCCATCGGGCCGCCCTTCGCCTGCATGTCGCAGAAGGCCGAGCGGGAACAGCTCCGTCGCTCGCTCAATGCCTGGGGCCTGAAGACAGGCCACGACGAGCGATATGCGCTCCTCCGCTGGGTAGGGATCGCGCTGGGCGATGTTCCCCTGCCTATGAAACCCGTGCCGCCCATCCCCGCGGACACGAAGGTGCTGGCGTCCCAGACAGGGGAGATTCGCTGGGATGTTTCGGAGAAGGGGGCGGGATATTTCACCGTGAGCGCGCCGCGGGCGAAGGTCTTCACGGGCTTCGTGCGGGGGCGGACGTTTGACCTGGGCGGCGGGGTGACGCTTGCCATTGGCAAGACGGCGCTCGACTGGGCGACGGTGACGATGACGTGCATCGAGGGCGAGGGCTTCAACAGGCCGGGCCGCATCCTCATCGCCGCGACGGGCGACATCCACAACAAGGGCGCCCAGCTCCGCGACCTCGGCGGCAATCGCGTGACGCTCAGCAACCAGTGGGGCGAGGAGCCCGTGATGTGCGAGGGCGTGCCTGCCGAGATCGTCCTGCCTGCCGCGCCCGACCGCGCGAAGCTCTATCCGCTCGACGAATCGGGCAACCGCCGCGAGGCCGTGGCCGTCGCGGCCCGCGACGGCAAGGCCCTCCTCAAGCTCGGCCCGGAGCACAAGACGATCTGGTACGAGGTCGAGGTGCGGTAGGCCCTAGGGAAGGGGGCCTGCCTACGGGAAGAGGGGAAGGAATCGGCGAAGACCGGGGTCATCGCTTTGCAACCCCGTGGAGGTAGTGGTCGTGGTTGCGGGCCATGTCGGGGGGGAGCCCCTTGGAGATGCCGATCACGTCGCGAAGGCGGTCAGCCAGCGTGCGCGGCCGCTCGGCCCCGGCGGGCTCAACCCGCACTTCGAGCCCCTCGGGCAGGTTTGCCGCGTCGTCGAGCACGATTGCGCCGTTCTTGACGTGTCCCGTATAGATCATGTGGCACCCCTTACATTGCTGCCTCAAGCTCCTGTCGGGCCTCTCATATGATACCCAATCCCTGCTCGGAAGGCAACGGCGGATGGTGGATGCTATCGAATGCGGTCAGCGCCGTCGGTGAGCCAGTCGAGGGGGAAGCGGGCGAAGGTGATCTTCTCGTAGGCGCCGCGGTCGCCGCGCTCGTAGAGGCAGCCGATGGTCATGTCGGGCAGGACGGTGAGGCACGAGTAGGCCGACGGGCCGGGGTTGATGGTCTTCGCCACAGGCCACGTCCTGCCCTCGTCGTAGCTGAGGCGGACGGTCATGTTCACGCGGCTCGCGCTCGCGGGGTTCGAGAAGAGCAGCCGATTCTTCCCGTGCGTCTCGGCGAGGGTGTAACGCAGGAAGCTGGCCTGACAGACCGGCTCGACGAGGGCCTCGTCGAGGGCGGGGGGCGCCCACGTGAGGCCGCCGTCGTTGCTCGTCGAGACGGCGCGGCGGTGCTTGCCGGCGTAGGAGCGCATGTTCATCATCAGCGTGCCGTCGGCCAGCTCGGCGACCTGGCACTCGTTCACCTTGTCGGTGATCGTGCCGCCGAGCTTCCAGGTGGCGCCGTGGTCGTCGCTGTAGATGACGTGGGAGCCGTAGGGGTGCTTCTTGGGGTCGCTGTGGTCGGAGTTGTCGCAGGGGATCACCATTCGGCCGCTCTTGAGCTGGATGCCCACGCCCGGCCCGGTGGCGTACCAGCGCCAGTGCGGCTTGCGGGTCGTGTCGCTGATGTTCACGGGCTCCGACCAGGTGAGGCCGTCGTCGGTGCTCTTGGTGAGCCACACGGTGCGCGGCTCGGAGGTCGTGCCCTTCATGATGTGGCCTTCCGGCTCGTCGCTGCGGTTGCGCGTGAGCGGCATCCAGATGGTGCCGGTCGAGCGGTCCACGACGGGGCAGGGGTTGCCGATGACGTGCGGGCCGTGGTCGGCGACGACCTGCATCTTGCCCCACGTCTTCCCGCCGTCGGTCGAGCGCTTGAGCACGATGTCAATGTCGCCCGTGTCGCTGGAGCTTTTCTTGCGCCCCTCGCAGAAGGCGAGGATCGTGCCCTTCGGCGTCACGATGACCGCCGGGATGCGATAGGTGTGGTAGCCGTCGGTGCCACTCGTGAAGACCTCCACCTGGCCTTCGAGGGGCTTGGGGGGATCGGTCAGGTTGCCTTCGGCCGCGAACTCGCTGATCTGCATCGTGCTCCTCCAGGGACGGAAACCGAAGCTGACATCGCCCGTTGGCTTGAAGGGCGTTCTGTGGGCCTCCTTGCCGTCAATCAGGAAGACGATCTCGTCGCCCTTGCGGATCGCCTCGAAGAGGAAGGGCTTGCCCTCGGCGAGGAAGCCGGCGTTGGGCTTGAGCATCCGCGCGGAGCCGCCGAGGAGGGGGCCTTCGACGAAGAACTGGCCGCCGCGGCCGTCGAAGCCGAAGTGGCTGTGGCCTTCGAGGACGAACGAGGCCGCGCTGCTCTTGAGGCCCGAGATGGCCAGGCGCGCCTTCACGTGGAAGTCGCCTGGACCAAGAGCCTTGCCGGCGTAGAGGAAGTTGCTGACGCCGCCGCATTCGAGGGCGCCCTCGGCCTGCTTCCACTTCGCCCCGACCTCGCGGACGAGTTTCGCCGCGCCCTTCTCGACGAACGCCACCTCGCCGCCCGCCATTGCGGGCAAGAGAGCTGCCGCCACGAGCCACATCCGCACCATATGCGCCTCCATATCATGATCATGCCGGCGGCTCAAGGCCGTCCGGCAGGTTCTCGAGGTCGTCCAGGTCCTTGTGCCGGCCGCTGGCCTGCTCTCTGGCTCTCAGATGCTTTGGGGTGATCGGGCTCGCCGCGAAGTCCTCAACACGACTGGCGTTGAACGACCTCAAGAGTTCTCTGAAGTCGGGCGGTAGATGGGTCGTAGCCATAGACGATCTGCCGCATGGTCTCCAGGGCCTCGAGGCGCTCCTGCGGGGTCCGCGAGAGCCAGTACTCCCGTTCGTCCGACTCGGCGGAGAGCGGCCTCACGGAGAACGCAGACTTGTCCATTCGCAGCGAGTCAATTCTCGACATGCCTGTATGCTATCACGAACGCCTCGGCGGGTAAAGGGCCGAGGAACTTGCTCAAGTCACTGCTTGGCGCGGAGCGTGAGCAGGGTCAGGCCCTCCATCGAACGGCCCGCGCGCGGGAAGGCCAGGCTCGCGACGTAGCCGACGACGAACGACACGACGACGCCAACCGCGCCGTAGAGGTAGAAGTGGATCGCCGTGCAGCGCCACGCGAGGGTCGAGAGGGTGGCCCCCGCCGCCGCTCCGATCAGGGCGCCGGGGCCATTCGCCCGCCGGGTGAAGATGCCGAGAGCGAACACCCCCGCCAGCGCGCCGCCGAGCAGCCCGAGCATCGAGGTGAAGAAGAACCACAGGTGCTGGATGTCCAGGCTCGCGAGGAACAAGGCCGCGCCCGTGCCGAGCGCGCCCAGGATGCCCGTGAGCCAGCGGGCGAGGTTCAGGCAGCGGCGGTCGTCGGCGCTCGGCTTGAAGCGGCGATAGAAGTCGGTCACCACCGCCGTCGCGATGCTGTTCATCGAGCTGTCGAGGGTGGACATCGCGGCGGCGAACACGCCCGCGATGACGAGCCCCGACACGCCGGCCGGAAGCTCGCGGGCGATGAACGATGCGAAGATCGCGTTGTTCTCTTGCGCGGGGTCGAGCAGCCAGGGCTGGCTCTTGTAGAAGACGTAGAGGGCCGTGCCGATGCCGAAGAACAGCAGCGACGCGGGAACCGAGAGGACGGCATTCGTCCAGATCGAGCGCGCCGCGGCCTTCTCGTCGCGCGTCGTCAGGTAGCGCTGCACGACCGCCTGGTCGGTGGTGTAGGGCACGAGCACGCCGAGGAAGTTGCCGAGCACCACGACCCACACGGCCATCGTCGTGTGGTCCCACGTCCAGTTGGCGAGATGAAACTTGTGGTCGGCCGCGCCCTGGGCCACGAGGCCGAGCAGGCCGCCCTCGGTGCCCGCCGCCATCACGCCGAGGCAGACCACGGCCCCGCCCATCAGCACGAAGACCTGGAGCACATCGGTCCAGATCACCGCCTCGATGCCGCCGAGCACGGTGTAGAAGGTCGCCAGCACGCCCATGATGAGGATGGCAGCAGTGACGCTGATGCCGCTCACCGCCGACAGTGCCAGCGCGGGCAGCAGCACGACGATCCCCATGCGCCCAAGCTGGTAGAGGATGAACGACACGCTGCCGAAGAGCCGCACCGCCAGGTTGAACCGCTTCTCGAGATACTCGTAGGCCGTCGTGACGTTCAGCCGCCGGAAAAACGGCAGGTAGAAGAAGACGACCACGGGTGCGATGAGCACGATGCAAATGTTGGCGAGGAACGGCACCCAGTCGGTCGCGAAGACGGCCGCGGGGATCGAGAGGAAGGTGATGGCGCTGAGCTGCGTGCCGAAAATGCTCAGCCCCGCCGCCCACCACGGCACGCGGCGGCCCGCGAGGAAGAAGTCGTCCGTGGTCTTCTCCCGCCGCGAGAAGTAGACGCCCATTCCCACCAGGGCGACGAGATACATGATGAGCGCCGCATAGTCGAGGGCCTGGAAATGCGTCTTGCGCTCCGCCGCCCTGGCGATGAGGACCTTGGGCGTGCGGGTGCCGGGCCGCACCTCGCCGCTGGGGAGCACGATGCCGCCCTGCCAGCGCACCGGCGGTGTGGTGACCTGGCTCAAGGGCAGCTCGCCCACCTTCGTCCACGTGTCCGTGATCGTGTGGTAGGCCAGGATGTCGCGGGAGAAGCCGGGATGCTTGTCCTTCAGCTCCTGGACGCGTGTGGCGTTCGCCCCGTCGTCGCCGCCGAAGACGAGGATGTGCGACTGCCCGCTGGCAATGGCGGGCGCGGCCACCACGGGCCGCGGCACGTCGGCGATTCGCCGCCACGTCCTCGCCTTCGGGCTGTAGGCGTAGCCGTCGGTGAGATACGTGCGGGCCGGTTTGCCCTCGGCGTCGGGCGCGAGCTTTGCGCCGCTGATGACGTAGACCTGCGTCTCGTAGCCATTGCCCTGCGCGGCGACGACGGGCAGGATGCGCCCCGGCCCTGGCCAGGGCTCAAGCTCCTGCCACTTCCATTCCTTCTCGGGCTTCGAGAGGTCGAGCGCCCAGAGGTTCTTCAGCGCCTCCGTCGCGGTCGGCGAGTCCTGGCCGCCCGCCACGTAGATCGTGTCGCCGATCAGCGCCGCGCTCATCATCGCGCACGGCTTGGGGAGAGAGGGGAGGGGAAGGCTGGCTTCGGTGGCCTGCGCCCCGGGCTGCGACGCGCGGAGCACCTCTGCGTAGCACCGGTCCGCGTCGCAGCCGCCGATGCAGAGGAGGCCGCCTTTCCACGTGATCGAGGCCCCATACGCCAACGGGCGGGCTAGGCGGGTGAGCCCAAGCCATTTCTTCGCTTTCGGGTCGAGGGCGAAGACCGTGTCGGTCCAGACCTTCTTCCCCCCCTCGAAGAGCGGGGTGGGGAAGTGGGCCCCGCCGGCGACGATGAGCGCGCCGCCGCTGACCCCGGCGAACGGCCCGCCGAAGCCGAGGGGCTCGGGCAGGGGAGGCAGCTCCTCCCAGGTGAGAATCTGCTTCGGCGGCGGCTCGCCCTCGCCGCCGAGGGCGGCCGAACACGCGAGCAGCAAGGCGCACAACGCCAATTGCAACGTCTTCATGCGCGGACCTCCTCAGGCACGCGGTAGCCAGACGGTCATCGCGCCGGCCTCACGGTTGTCCCACAGGCAGTAGGGGATGGCGCGGAACCTGGCGGGGCGGAGGGAGAGGGCGGCCGCGGGCCGGTAGAGCTTGCCCTTCCAGCCGCCTTGCGTGGGGGCCAGGCCCTGGCCCTCGATGACGACGACCCCGCCGGTAGGGGCGGCCCTGCGTGGCCGCCCAGGGCAGCCACATAGGGCTGCCCCTACGCGGTCGAAACGGGCGGTCAGCTTCGCCTTGTCGGGCAACAGGATCGAGCGGACGGGGGCCGCGTTGTCGCATTGCTCGAGGCAGTAGACGAGCGGGCCGCGGCGGAGGGCCACCTTGCCCGCGTCCTGGGCCACACGCGGGTGCGCGGCGACGCGCTCGATGGGCATAGCGAGCGATAGCTCCACGCGGTCGCCGTTCGCCCACGTGCGGCTGATCCGTGCGTAGCCCTTCACGATGCGGTGCCCCACCGCCTTGCCGTCGACCCGCAGCGTGTGCTTGCGGCACCAGCCGGGGATGCGGAGGAAGAGGTCGAACTTCGAGGGCTGCTGGATGCCGACCGTGAGCTTCACGTCGCCGTTCCACGGATAGGCCGTCTCCTGCCGCAGCGTGACGCGCTGGCCGCCGACCTCTGCCGCTCCCTCGCCGGCGACGTAGAGGTGGACGTAGAGGCCGTCGGGGGCCGCCGAGTAGATGTAGCTGCCGAGCGACGCGACGAGGCGGGCGATGTTCGGCGGGCAGCAGGCACACCCAAACCACTCCTGGCGATGGTGGCCGCCGTTCGAGGCCAGCGGATTCACGTAGAAGAACTTCGTGCCCGCGAGGTCCACGCCCGAGAGCACGCCGTTGTAGAGGGCCTGCTCCATCGCGTCGGCGTACTTGGCGTCGGCCTCGATCTGGAGCATGCGATGTGCGAAGAACACGAGGCCGATGGCGGCACACGTCTCGGCGTAGGCGGCCTCGTTGGGCAGCTCGTAGTCGCCCGTGAACTTCTCGCCCCAGTGGGATGAGCCGACGCCGCCGGTGAGGAACATCTTGCGCTCGGCGGTGCTGGCCCAGAGTTTCTTACACGCGGCGAGCAGGGCCTCGTCGCCCGTCTCGGCCGCGACGTCGGCCATGCCGCTGTAGAGGTACATCGCGCGGACGGAGTGGCCAACCGCCTCGTCCTGCTCGCGGACGGGTTTGTGGGCCTGGTTGTACTCGTACGTGCGAGCCCAGTACTTCTTCGGGTCGTCGCCGCGGGCGACGGCTTCCTCGTCGTAGTAGTGCGGCTGCTGGCCGCGCTGGTCAATGAAGTACTTGCTCAGCTTCAGGTAGCGTTCGTTGCCCGTGGCGTGGTAGAGCTTGATGAGGGCCAGCTCGATTTCCTCGTGGCCGGGGTAGCCCTTCTTCTTGCCGCGCTCGGGGCCGAAGGTGCGGCCGATGTGGTCGGCGTAGCGGCACAGGGCGTCGAGCAGCACGCGATTGCCCGTGGCCTGGAAGTGGGCGACCGCGCCCTCCATCAGGTGCCCCGCGCAGTACAGCTCGTGCGCGTCGCGGAGATTGCTCCAGCGTTTCTCGGGCTCGACGACGGTGAAGTGGACGTTGAGGTAGCCATCGGCCTGCTGGGCGCTGGCCACGAGCGCCGCCGTGTCGTCCACCAGCTTCTGGAGTTCGGGGTCGGGGTGGGTGGCGAGGCTGTAGCCGGCCGCCTCGATCCACTTGGCGATATCGGAGTCCCAGAAGTGGTGGGGCGGGTTGTCCTGGCCCGGCTTCCAGCCGAGCTTGAGGGAATCGAGGCGTCCCGTCTCCTTCAACTGCTTGTACTGGTGTCGGATGCCGGCCGTGCGATTCGTCTCCTGTCTCGGCGCCCAGAACGTGTCGGCGATCTTCACGTCGGCGAGCGCCAAGGGTCGAAGCTGACGACTTGGTTTCGGCATTCGGCTCTCTTTTCAATGTGACCTCCCGCAGGTTCCAATACCTGCGGGAGGTTGGTTGTTCCCGCCCTCAGTCCCACGCATAGCACCTTAGTTCGTCCCTGAAGCGCATGTCCTGCATCTCGTCGTTGACCAGGGCCTCATAGTCCTCGGCATTGCCCACGAACTCGCGGATGAAGGCTTGGTCCCTCAATGTTCCGTAGCGAAGCCCCATCCAATCTCGATAGTTCGAGTAGGGCCAGTCCTCGGGCTTCTGCACGAGCCCCGCCTTGACGGGATTAAGGTGAATGTAGCGGCACAGGTGGATGAGGTAGGCCTCGCGGTCAATCTCGACGTGTCGGAATCGCCCCTCAAACAGCGTCCCGCTTCGGCCCTCCTGCCGGTTGACGGCCTGGACGTACGCGTTGAAGACCACATTGACGAATCGTGAGAGCGGGGTCTCGGAGTCCTGGCGAAGGAGGAAGTGGTAGTGGTTCGGCATCAGGCAGTAGGCGATCACCGCGGCTCCATAGCGCGTCTGACAGCGCTTGATCAAGCGAAGGCAGTGCTCGTAGTTGTCCGGGGCGAAGAAGAGGAGGCCGCGGTCGGCGCCACGATTGTGGACGTGGTAATAGCCACCGCGGTGGAAGACCTCCTTCCGATGGGGCACGTCTGGTCTCCGAGTCTAACCTCCCGCAGGTATTGGAACCTGCGGGAGGTGTGGGTCACGGATTGCCCTTCACGATCAGTTCCTTCACGGGTGTTCCGTCGGACCAGTTGCCCATGAAGCGTTGCTCCGGCGTGTTGCCTAGGGCGTGTTCCTTGTGCTTGCCGTGGAAGGCGAAGTCGGTCAGGGCGTCGAAGAGCTTCCAGTAGGCGTAGTAGTCGAGGGCGTTGCAGCCCTGGCCCATGAGCATCAGGCCGGGGTTCAGCGGCGAGCAGGGGCTGATGTGGTCGGCCACGAGCGGCGGCTCGCCGTGGCGGTCGGTCTGCACGATGATGAAGTCCTTGCGGTCGGCGGGGATCTGCGGCGTGCTCTTGAAGACGTCCTTCGCCGTCAGGTCGCCGACCACGCGGTCGTCGGTGCCGACCACGACGAGGAGGAGCGTGTCGGCGGGAATCTTCCCGTAGCCGGCGGGGGCGAAGAAGGCGGGCCGGGCGTTGCTCAGGCCGCGCCCGGGCTGGACGATCATCAGGGCCTTCGGCTTCGGCAGCTTCTCGGCGGCGGCCAGGGCCGCCATGTCGGTCGAGATCGCCCCGCCCGCCGAGTGGCCCACGAAGGCCACCCGCTCGAGGTCGGGCGCCACGTGGCCCGGCTTCCCCAACTCGGCCAAGGCGTTCTTCACGGCGCCGATGGCGTTCCGCGTGAACTGCCAGGTCGGCGTGAACATGCCCGCCTGGTAGCGCGGGAAGACCACGACGTTCCCCCGCCGCACGATGTGGTGAAGCCAGCCGAGGTAGACCGCCGGCTGCATCACAATCCAGCCGTGATTGAAGACGACCAGGGGCGCCGACCTCGGCGTCGGCTCGGCCGGCTCGAGGATCCAGAACTGCTCGGCCCCTTTCCCATACACGCTGCTCACCACCTTCGCGTGCGGGTAGTCCGAGCCGCCCGGCCCGGACCGTGGCTGCTCGGGCGGCCTGGGCGCCTGCCCGGCCAGGGCCGCGGAAACCAGCGCGGCGGCGAGGGTGCAGCATGCGCTTCTCATGGCAGACGAGAGAGTACCGGGAGAGGCGAGGGAAGTCAAGAAGGGGTTGGCCGCCAAGCGCTGGGGGCGGGGCTCACTTCGCCCATCCCCTCCCGACGCTCAGGCGTAGCCCCCGAAGGGGGTGACCCCAGCCGTAGCCCAAGGCGACCGCGTTCGCGGGCAGCAAGACTCCGGCTATCTGGGCAAAGACCAAGGCGGGGGCGCCTGGTCAAGGTGATCAAGATGATCACGCGCGCGCATAGGGGGGTGAGCATCTTGGGGGAGTGGGGCGCACATGCGGGAAGGTCGCCATAAGCCTAAGTTTGGCAATGACATGTGGCTCACTCGCCCTGTCGCCCCATGGCCGCTTCAAGGTGATCAGGCCGCCCCGCGACCAAGGGGTTGATCATCTTGAACGTGCGAGTGGAGAACGGTGGCACAGGCGTCCCGCCTGTGGAGCACACAGGCAGGAACCTGCACTGGGCTTGCCGAAGGGTGCCTGTGCCGCCGGAATCCCCCCCTCAGGACCCTCTCCTGGCTCTGGGCCGTGGTGCGCAGGAACACCTCAGCAGGTGCCACCCTCAAGCGAACGCTTGAGGGTGCCGAGGCGTCTCCCACGACGCACCGGCGTGGGATATGCTGGTGGCACGGAAAAAGACACCCCACGGAAAAAGACACCCGCTGTCTTTTTCTGAGTGAATCCTATAACCACTTGCTATTGCGTGTCTTATGATGTCTATGTGCAAAAAGACAGCGGGTGTCTTTTTCGGCGACGAGGCTCGGCCCCCACCCCGCACCCGCGTGGGGGATGTTGATGTCCCAACTGGCGGAACGGGGAAACGGGTGTATAATGCTGGTGTGGGGGCATGAGGGTCGGACGCAAGGCGCTCGAAGGAGGGTGGGGCCATGAAGACAACTCGGAGCTTCGGGAGGACTCACGCCAACAGCCGGAGGCGAGGCGCATCGCTTGGAAGTGTCCTCATCACCGCCGCCCTCGTTGGTACCCTCCTCCTGTTGGGCCTCCTCCTGCTGCCTACCATCATGGTCCACACTGTCCACAGCCCTTACAGCGCATGTTTGGCCAACCTGCGGCAGATGGGGCAGGCAATGACGAGCTACTACAAGGACTTCGACTCGTGGATGGTCTGCGGCGGGAATCGGGCGGGGGAGCACGACGAGCCGCCACTCGCCCCGCCGGGGAACACGGATCCGGACTTCCCCTACTGGTACGAGGCCCTGGCTCCCTACATCAACTACACTGCCACGCACGCCAATGCCCGGAAGTCCTACGCTCAGCGAGAGGGGAAGGAGCCGAATCGGGACCAGGTGGCGGAAGAGATGGCCCGGCTGTGCATGCTGTTCACCTGCCCGGCGAGGAATCGAGCAACGATCGGCTATGGCTACAACTACGCCGCGCCGTACGGCGTGGATGCCATCTACAAGGAGGAGCCCGACCTTCCCAGGCCGTGGGACAAGCCAGGCCCCGTGCCCGTCCTTTGGTATGGCCAAAGCGTCCATTTCGGTGTCTTGAGAAACCCGTCGGAGCAGATCGCCGTGTGCGACGCGGGGCTGGTGACGAACGATGCGGAGTTGAAGACGCCGCCCGAAGAGTGGCGAGAGAGCGACGCGGCGAACGTCACGGGCTACGTCCGCTTCCCGCTGTGCGAGGCGTACAAGCAGAGCGCCAGGTACCGCAGCGAAAAGGCTTGGCGGCCGGTGCCGCGTCCCCGCGGCAGGGCTGCCTGCCTCTACTTCGACGGCCGGGCCATGCCGCACAACATCCGCGAGATCGTGGACCACCCCTGGGGCGACCGCCGCTGCCTGTTCGATAATGTGGCAAGCCCGTAGGCACGTGCCCGCTTTCCTGTCACGCGTCACGTTTCCCCCTCCTTGATTTGGCCTGCGAAGCGGCGTAGAATGATGCAGCGGCGGAGGCCGAACCGTCCCCTCCCTGGCGTGGAGATGTCGCCGTGGCAGAGCAGACCGTGAAGTGCCCGCGCTGCGGGCAGATGGTCGGCGTGCCCACGAGCGGGGAGAAGGTGCGGTGCCCGGGCTGCGGCCAGAAGTTCCGCTACGAGACGTCGCAGGCCCCGACCTCCTCGCCCGCCCCTGCCCCCGCCCCCACGCCCATCGCTCCCGAGCCGCCCGAGGAGAAGCCGGCCGAGCCACCACCTGAACCGCCGAGCGCTCCCCCCGACGATCTCCCGCCGCCCCTGCCCGTGGCGCGCGACGTCCGCTGCCCCGACTGCGGGCGGACCGTGCAGGTGCCCCTGACGGGCGAAAAGGTGTACTGTTCGTGCGGGCGGAAGTTCCGGGTCGAGGAGCCAACCCCGCCGCCCGAGCGGCCGGTGCCCGAGGACCTGGACGCCCCGTTGCCGGTGCTGCCGGAGCTGCTTCTGGGCCGCGAGGCCCGCTGCCCCGCGTGCGGGCGGACGATGCAGGTGTCGGCCACGGCGGAGAAGGTGCGGTGCCCCTGCGGCCACAAGTTCTGGCTCGATGGGTCGGCGGGCGACTCCGCGGACCGCGACGCGCCGACGGAGGCCCCGCTGCCGGTGGAGATGTTGGGCGACGAGGCGCCGACCCCGCCGCCCATGCCCGCGCAGGCCGCCGCCCCGGCGACGAAGGAGGTCACCTGCCCCGACTGCGGGAAGGCTGTCCAGGTGCCCCTCAGCGGCGAAAAGGTCTATTGCGCCTGCGGCCGCAAGTTCCGCTACGAGGCGCCGGCCGCGAAGCCTGCCGAGCGCGAGAGGCCGGCCGAAGAGCCGTTGGCCGTCGAGGCCCTGGGCGACGAGGTGCCCACGCCCCCGCCTTCTGCTGCGAACCAGGTGAAGTGCCCCCGCTGCGGCGGCACCGTGATGGTGCCCACCTCGGGCGAGAAGGTGCGGTGCCCGGGTTGCGGGCAGAAGTTCCGCTTCGAGGCCCCCGCTGCGCCGCCTTCGCGCCCCGCGGACGCCGAGCTGCCGGGCATCGCCTTGCCGGGCGCGGTGCTGGAGGCGGCCGCCGCGGCCGCGCCGCCCACCGCCACGCCCGCCGCCGCCGAGGAACTGCGCTCCCTGTGGCAGGCCATCCGCCAAACCGTCCACCGCTCCTACGAGGGCGCCCGCGCCACCGACGAGGATCGCGTGAGCTTCCGGCAGCAAGCCGACCGCGCAACCGTCCTCGCCAGCGTCTTCCTTGGCTCCCCCGGGCCGGCGAGCAGCGCGGGCCACGTGTTCGCGACCCTGGTGCTGCCCGAGATGGCCCTCGACGAGATTCTCGGCCTGTCGCTCGAGGACTACCGGCACCTCGACGAGACGATGGACGACGTGGAACACCTGCTGGCCGCGCGCCTGCCGGGGGCGGCGCCCGCGCCGCCGGCGCCCGTGTTCCCACGGCCCGTGGCGCCCGCCGCCGCGCCCGCGGCGGCGCCGGCCCCGCGCCGGCGCGGCCTCACGACTTTCGAGGCCGCCGCGGCCATCCTCTCGGTCGCCGCACTCGCCGCCGCCATCATCTTCTTCCCCGAGATCAAGGACCTCGCCGCCCGCCTCCAGTCGAGGGGCGACCGCAAGGTCACGACCGCCCTGAACGGGGAGCCCGGGGTGGACACGCGAATTGTCCCGGTCCCCGAGCCGCCGAAGGTGGCCACCCGCGTCCGCCCGCCGCGGAACAAGACGGGCCCCACGCTGAAGGTGACGACCACGATCCCCGCCGTCAAGATACCCGACTTCCAGCCACCCACGCCGAAGCCGGACACCTCGATCCCCGTCCCGCCGGAGAAGGACAAGCCCGAGCCCCCCGAGCCGGAGCCGCCGCTGCCGAAGGACAAGGCGGAGCCGCCCGAGCCGGAGTCGCCTTGGGCCAAACTGGGCCCCGGCGCGCACCGCCTGTTCAGCGGCACGGACCTGAAGGACTGGGCGCAGTCGGGCGCCTGGGCGGTGCGCGGCGGCGAGGCCCACTGCCGCGCGGCCGCGGGGCCCGTGGCGGCGGCGGTGGCGGGCAACCCCGACTGGCGCGACTACGTGGTGCAGGTGCGCGCCCGGATCGTGCGCGCCGACCGCATGACCCGCGAGGGCGAGTACTACCTGGTGATCCTGCGCTACCAGGACGCGCAGAACTTCTACTGCGTGCGTTTCCCGATCGAGGGCATCTACGAGATCGGCTACTACCGCAACGGCGCCTTCCACGAGGTCGGCCGCGCCCGCCACGGCCTCGGCTCGCGCTTCAACCAGTGGCACGAGGTCGAGATCGCCATCCGCGGCAACCAGATCGCCGTGGTGATTGACAACATCCGCACCGGCGCCCCGCCCTGGAGCCTCCGCGGCCTCGAGCGCGGGCCCCTCGGCGTCGGCGTCACCGGCGGCGAGGCCGCCTTCGAGGACGTCCGGGTCCGAGTCGAACGATAAGAGATTGCCCGCGAAACACGCGAAACGACGCGAAAGCGAGACCGGCTTGAAATCGGAAATCGAGACCCTCGACGCCCACTGCCACTGCGGGCGGCAGGACTTCCCGCCGCCCCAGGACTACGAGACCATCGCCGCCCTCCACCGCGCGGCGGGGGTGGACGCGAGCTGGATGTTCCCGCCCGTCTACGAGGTCTACGATCGCCACGACCCCTCCTTCACCGACACGCCCGAGTGGCAGGCCCGGCGGCGCCGCGCCCACGACTACCTGCTCGGCCTCAGCCGCGAGCCGCTCGCCCCGAAGGTCTTCCCCTTCTTCTTCGTGTGGAACGACTTCGACCTGGCGGGCCTGACGGCGGAGTATCGCGGCATCAAGTGGCACCGCCACCCCGACGAGCCGGTCTACCACTACGACGACCCGCGCTGCCGCGCGCTCCTGGCCGTCATCACCGAGCGGCGGCTGCCCGTCGTCCTCGAGGAATCGTTCGACAACACCATGCGGTTCCTCGACGAGCTGGCGCCCGAGGCCGTCGTGGTCATTCCCCACTGCGGCTACCTGAACGGCGGCTTCCTGCGGCTCCACGGGCTGGGCGTGTGGAAGCGGCCGAACGTCTACGCCGACTCCAGCGCCGCGCCGTCGCACGACCCGCACGTGCTGCGGGAGTTCCTGGGCGCTTACGGCCCGGAGAAGCTCCTCTACGGCTCGGACTACCCGTTCGACGACCCGGGCTTCTGCCTCGAGGCCATCCGCGCCCTGGGCCTCCCGCCCGCCGACGAGGCCCTGATCGTGGCGGGCAACGCCCTCCGCCTCGCCGGCGCAAACAGCGCTTGACAGCCACGGGGCGTTGGAGTACAAGACTAGCCGATTGACTGAGGCGCCCCCCTCACTCGATAGGAGACGCGGCGATGGACTGGTTGCTCTACGGGCAGTTGAGCTTGATGATGTTCCTGGAGTTCGCGGTCTGGGGCGCGTGGGCGCCCGTGCTGGCCGCGTATCTGCTCGGGGACCTGAAGCTCAGCGGCAAGCAGACGGGTTGGGTGTACGCGATGCTGTGGTTGGCGTGCATCGTGTCGCCGTTCATCGGGGGCCAGCTCGCGGACCGGTACCTCGCGACGCAATGGTTCCTGGCCGCGGTGAGCATCCTGGGCGGCGTTCTGCTGCTCCTGGCGGCCCGGCAGCGGAGCTACAAGGGGCTGCTCGTGCTGATGGGGGCCTATAGCCTTCTCTACGCTCCCACGATCCCGCTGGTCTTCTCCCTGATGATGACGCACGCCTCGGCCGACCAGGTCGGGTACATCCGCGTGTGGGGCACCATCGGCTGGATCGTCGCCGGGTTCATCCTGGCCTTCTGGCGGCGGACGCGGAAGGAGCCAGCCAAGACGTCCGATTGCCTCACCCTGGCCGGCATCCTGTCGCTCCTGATGGGGGTGCTGTGCCTGTTCCTGCCCCACACGCCGCCCGCCAAGTCGGCCGACCCGATGGCCTTCCTCAAGGCCTTCGAGATGCTCAAGAACCCCCAGTTCCTCGTCTTCCTCATCATCTCCTTCGTCGTGACGACCGAGCTCCAGTTCTACTACGTGCCCACGGCGCAGTTCCTGGAGGACATCGGGATCAAGAACAAGAACGTGCCGGCGGTGATGACGGTGGCGCAGATGGCCGAGATCCTGGCCATGGTGCTCGCGCTCGGCTGGGCGGTCACGCACCTGGGCTTCCACTGGACGCTGGCCATCGGGGTGATTGCGTGGCCGGCCCGCTACGTGATCTTCGCCCTGATGAAGCCCGTGTGGCTCGTCGTCGGCTCGCTGGCCTTTCACGGGATCGGGTACACGTTCTTCATCACGGCCGGGCAGATGTATGTGGACAGCGTGGCGCCGCCGGACATCAAGGCGTCCGCTCAGGCGCTCGTCACGGTGGCCACCCTGGGCCTTGGGAACTTCCTCGGCACGCAGTTCACGGGCGTGATTATGGACTTCTTCAAGTTCGAGGGGAAGTTCCGTTGGCGCCCGATCTTCCTGGTGCCATGCATTCTGACCGTGGCCTGCGCCATCGCCTTCCTGGCGCTATTCAAGGGCTAGGCAGGAACATGCGGAGGGGATGAATGGATGGGTGGATGAGTGGATGGGTGTCAGACATTCATCCAATCATCCATCCCTCCATTCATCCAATCTCAACGATGCCCGAGCCTTCGACGGGGACGCAGGGCTCGATCTGCGGCTCGCGGCCGGCAGGCTCGTAGTAGCCGCGAGTCATGGCCTCGCGGAGGGGGGCCGTCGCGTCGTCGCGGCACAGGACCATGATGCAGCCGCCAAGGCCCGCTCCCGCAAGCTGCGCGCCCACCACGCCGTCTACCCTCAGCGCGATGCCCACCATCGAATCCAGCTCGGGCGTCGAGCAGGCGTAGCTCCCGGGAACCATCATCAGGCGGCTCGCGCCCCGCTCGCAGGCAGCGATGGCAGCATCGAGGTCCGCGTCGGACACGTCGAGCGGGACCGGCTGGCGCTCGCCTGCCGCGTCGAGGCGGCTCACGCGGTCGCCATCGTGCGAGAGGGTCATCAGGCGGCCGAAGCCCTCGACGTCGCCCCGCTCGAGGAGCTGCGCGCAGTCGCGGCTCCGCAGGCACTCGGCGATGCCGAAGAGGCACACGCCACGGACGCGATAGCCGTCGGGCGGCTCGTTGTGGCTGAGGAAGAGCTGTTCGAGGCGGGCGGTGTCCTGGCCGGCCAGCTGGCGGAGCATCTCGGAGCGGCCAATGCGATTGGGGAGGCCCTGGACGAGACGCAGGATGTCGGCCTCGGCGCACTCCAGGGTCTCGGTGTTCACGTCGCGGAGGTACTCGATGCGGTCGGCCTTGCCGGGAAGGAGCTTGCGGAGGAAGAGGCAGCCGGCCTCGTAGGCGGCGATGCACTGGTTGAAGGTGTCGCGGGCGTTGGCCGCCTTCCTGGCCTGGATGCCCGAGGCGCACACGACGACGCGATAGCCCTCGGGGAAGGGCAGGATGCTCTCGACCTCGAAGGGATAGAAGCGCACGTGGGCGATGGCGCCGCGGCGCGAGAGCTTGATGGCCGCGTGGTCGCCCGAGCCGCCGCGGGTGCCGACGAACCACTCGCCCTCGCCGCAGAGGTTGACGAACTGCTGGGGGTTGACGGCGAGGCCGTTGAGCTCGACGATGGCCTCGGCGGCGGCGACGACCATGGCCGACGACGAGCTGAGCCCGGCGCCCATCGGGATGTTGCCGCTCGCCATCACGTTCATCCCGCGGATGCGGCGGTTGCGGAACTTCTCCTGGAGGCGGAGCGCGGCGGCCTTGATGTAGTTGGCCCAGTCGCCCGCCGCCTCGCGGACCATGCGCATCACCTTCTCGGAGTTGATGGTCGAGATCCAGTCGTCCCAGTCGAGGTTGGCGACCTCTTCGCCGATGTTGAAGGTGCGGAACTTGAACTGCTGGAAGTCGCGGTTGTGGAGCGCCACGTTGTTGTCGCGGCGCTCCTCGACGACCATGAGCACCTCTTTGTTGATGGCGACGAGGTTGTTGTGGCCGCCGCGGTGGTCCACGTGGCGGCCCATGAGGTTCACGCGGCCCGGCGAGCGGATGAGGAGCACGCGGCTGTCGAGGCCGTAGACGCGGGCGAACTCCAGCAGCGTCTCACGGCAGGCCTGGCGGCGCTCGCGGTGGAGCGCGGGGTCGCCGCCGTAGATGTCGGCGAAGCGGCGGGCGAGGCCCGGGGCGTCGCCGTCGAGGAGCTTCAGCCACTCCTCCACGGTGCGGCGGGGGCGGGGCGCCGGCTCGCGCAGCTCGACCCCCGACGCAATCGCCTCCTGCCGCCGCAGGTAGTCCTCGATGTCGAGCAGCTCCTCGGGGTTGTTGAAGGCCAGCACCCAGTTCGGGTCATCAGCGTCCACCGGGATGATCTTGTGTCGGAACGAGCCGTCGGGGTTGCGGGCCGCGGCCAGGACGGCGATGGCGTCGGTGAGGTACTCTTCCTTCTGCGCGTTGTCGGCCGTGATGTGGCGGAGGGCGTCGTAGAGGGCGCGAGCCTTGAACAGGTAGACGGAGACGTTGACCTTCGAGGTCTGCTCCTCGAGCTGGTCGGCGGAAAGGACGGTTTGCGAGCCGTCGGCCTCGGGGATGACGAAGCGGGTGTCGTCGGGGCGCACGAGGGCGCGGAGCGCGGGGAGCGGCGTCTCGTCCTCCGACTCCAGGCGGGTCAGCAGCTCGCCGAACATCAGCCGTGCCTTCTCGGGCCGCGGCTCGGTTTCGCGGAGGAGGCGGAGGAAGTAGCCGTTCGTCAGGTCGGGCGACGCCTCCTTCTCGCGGAGCACGCGGTCGAGGGCGCGGGCGCGGGCCACGTCGCGGGCCTCCACGGTCGCGTGGAGCGAGCCGTCGCGGCGGAAGACGATGCGGCCGCTGTCGGGCCAGCGGCTCTTCGGCGCCACGGTCACGGCCAGATCGGCGTCCCGCTCCCGGAACTCGCGGCACAGCTTCGCGATTGCCCGCGGGTCAACCACCTTGTCGCCGGCCACCACCAGCACGTCGCCCTGGTAGTACTGCCGCTCCAGCAGATAGGCGGCCTGCTTCGCCGCGTTCCCCGTGCCGATCGGGTGGAGCTGGTACACGAAGTCCACCCCCTCGGGGTGCTCGCGGAGCACCTCGGCGGCCACCTGCTCGCCGAGCACGCCCACGACGACCACGTGGCGGCGGACGCCGCACTGCTCGTAGGCGTCGATCGCGCGGTTGATGGCGGCGCGGCCGGCGACGGGGAAGCAGACCTTATGCTTGTCGCGCGAGCGCATGCGCGTGCCGCGCCCGCCGCAGAGGATCACCGACACGGGGCCGGCGGGGTCGGGTGTGGCAGACGGTTCGGGGAAGGAGCGAATGGTCTCGAACGCCGCGGCGAGCTGCGCGTAGGCCGCGCGCGCCTCCTCGCTCGGCGGCTCCGCGCGGAGCGCCACCCGCTGGTTCTCCCGGTCAATCTCCACGACGCCCTGGCGCCACAGCCCCAGCATCCGCTCGTGAATCTCGGGCGAGAACCGCTCCACAAAGTCGAGGACGTGCTTCACTGCCATTACTCCGGGTCACGCTGGCCACGCGATCGCACCGACGTATTCTAGCGGCCACAGGCATCGCGAGTCAAAGTTGCCTGACTTGACGGGTCTCGTCGCGGGGCTACAATGGCGCAGGGGAGGGGAGACCGCCGCGAAGGAGCCCATATGAAGTCTGTTCGCATCGGCGTTGCCGGACTCGGCTGGTGGGCGTGCGAGACGCATATCCCCAACCTGCGGAAGGTGGCGGGCGCCGAGGTCGCCGCGCTGTGCAGCCGCAGCCCCGAGAACCTCGAGCGCGGCCGCAAGGCGCTCGGGGGCGCGGCCCAGCCACTCGCCTTCGACGACTACGAGAAGCTCCTCGCCTCCGACGCCGTGGACGCCGTGCTGATCTGCACGCCGAACTGCCTCCACGCCCCGATGGCGCTCGCCGCCGTGTGGGCGGGGAAGCACGTGCTCGTCGAGAAGCCCCTGGGCCTCGACCCCGCGGAGTGTCGCGCCATCGCCCAGGAGGCCGCGGAGCGGAACCTGGCCGTGCAAGTCGGCGTTGAGCTCCGCTATTCGGACGTGGCGCAGGCGATGCGCCGCCTCATCGCCGACGGCGCCATCGGCCAGCCGGCCATCCTCCGCACCGACATCTGGCGCCAGTGGGGCGCCCCCGGCTCCTGGCGAGTGGACCTGGCCAAGAGCGGCGGACTCTTCCACGAGCTGGGCGTCCACTACGTTGACCTCCTCAGCTTCCTCGTGGGCAAGCCGCCTGCGTGGGTGGCCGCCGCCGGCGGCGTGAAGGCCACGGGCCGCGACCTCGACTACGCCTTCACCACCCTCGGCTACGAGGGCGGCACCGTTGCCGCCTTCGGCACGTGCCTCTTCGCCGCGGGCGCCAGGGAAGAGGTCGCCATCCAGGCCATCGGCACGAGCGGCAGGCTCGTGGGCGACCTCATCGGCGGCGGGCTCACCCTCTGGCCGAGGCAGGGCGAGCCCCAGGACCACTCGCCGAAGCGAATGGCGCAGAAGGTCTTCGGCTTCCCCGGCTCCCTCGAGAGCGTCACCTCATTCGTCGAGTGCGTTCGCACCGGCGCGGTGCCCTCAGCCGACGCAGCGGCGGGCGAGATGCTCTGCCGCGCCTGCGAGGCCGCCCGCCGCAGCGCCGCCGCGGAGGGTCAACAGGTGAGGATCTGAGGGGCGGACGGAGAGGCGGCCGCGGCCCGCAGGCGAGCCGAGAAGCGAGAGCCGCACGCTCGACTGCCTCCGCCGTTCAGCGGCGCCGGCGCCGCAGCGCCGCCAGGCCCAGCAGCAGCAGAGCCGCGGTGGCCGGCTCGGGTATCGCCGCGTTCTCCAGCATCTCCAGGTTCGGCCCGATGAAGGTGATGGACGTGAGGACACCCGACAGCCCGTTCCCACCTGAGGTGACGTCGGTGATCCAGTAGCCGAACGAGTTGGTGCCCTGGCCGAGGCGGAACCCTTTTCCCACCGGGTTGCCCGCGGTGTCGGAGATTGTCTGAAGCACGTCGATCGTGCCGTTGACGAGGCGGTCGAACTCCCCCGCCGCGGTGCCGCCGGCGAACGTCTCGCCGAGCAAGGTGATGGCAAGGGCCTCGTTCTGGTACCCCGTCGTGCTGCCGGCCGACGTGTTGCCGGACCGGGTCAGGTAGCTCGCACCGTTGGCATAGAAGAGGATGCTGAAGAGCATGTCACCGACGGCGGTGCTGTCGGAGTCGCCGAACCCCACGCCGGTCTGCTCATAGTTGGCGTCGAGCCCGGTCACGTTGCTGTATCGGGCGATGAGGTAGACGCTGCCCGAGCCATCGGTTCGGAAGGGCACGCCGAGGCAGATGGTCGGCGGCGCCGGCGTGCCTGCATTGCTGTCCACGCCAAACTGGAGTCCGCCGGCCGTCAGGGTGACGCCGCTCACGCGACCGTCGGCGTCCGGGTCCCCGGCGGTGATATGCGTGAAGCCGATCGGGCTGCCCAGCGAATCGAGGGCCGAGCCCACGGTGGTTAGCGGGATCGCATCGGAGAAGGCCGAACCCGTGCCGCTCGGGTGCTGGAAGTCGAGCGTGTACGACGCGTAGCTGAACGCGCGCGGCGCGCCACTAGTGGGCGCCGCTACGTTTGGCCCCTCGAACGTGATGGAGGTCAGCATGCCGGTCATGGGGTCGCTCGCCCCGCTGTGGCTCGTGTAGAGGAAGCCATAGGCTCCGGACGTATTCAGCGTCCCGCCGGAGACGTCGTCGGTGACATTCCCTGTCGCCGCCCCCGGGCTTGGCAATGCATACTCGGCCCGAAACTGCGTGTTGGACTGTTTGCGGATGGTGATGGTCTGGGCCAGATTCGGCAAGGGGCAGGGGTTCAGGTCCGACATGTTCGAGCCCCAGGTCGAGCGCGCCTGGAGCCGCGGGGTGCCTGGCAGGCCGGCCGAGCCCGGCCCGCCGGCGTAGAGGAGCGCCTTGACCATATCCCCTGTGCCGGACGTGCTCGTGGGTCCCCAGCCGATGCCGAACTGCTCCCATGTGGTGTTCACATCGAGGATGTCGGTGAACCGGGCCGTGATGCGCGTGGTGCCGGTCCCGCTCGTGGCCGAAGGAATGCCGACAACGGCGTTATCTATCCCAGGGCCGGCGCGCACCAGCAGGCCCCGCGAGGTGAGGAGGAATGCCGCCAGTTGGCGATCCGAGTCGGGGTCGCCAGAGTTGATCTGGGTGAACCCGATGGGGTTGCCCAAGGCGTCCATCGCCGCGCCCGACGTCCACAGCGGCACCGCGTCGGCGAAGCTCGACCCGACCCCGTTCGGGTGCAGGAAGTCGAATGTGATCGACACGGCGTTGGCTGGCGTCGCCATCCCCACGCAAGCCACGACCAAGCCGGCCAGCCAGAGACGGTGCCTCATGTCTGTACCTCCTGATTGCGAATCCCAAGACATCCCTGGCGGCCATAGTACCACGTCCGGGTGGAAAGTCAAACCTTCTACCCGGCATTCCCACGCGGCTCGCCCCATTGCCAAGGGGCACCCGCCGTGCTACAATTCGGCAACCGGAACCCGAGGATTGGGCACAGAGCACACAGAGAAGAGCAGAAAGGGGCGATTGAGCATGAACGCATTCGGTTCCCCCATCCGTGCCCATCCGTGCCCATCCGTGGTTCTCTTCCTGCTTTCTCTGTGCCCTCTGTGCCTCTGTGGCGAATCCTCTTCTCCCAGGAGCCCGAAGATGAAAGCCGGCTTCGCGGAACGCGACATCACGCCCTCCGAGGGCATGGAACGCCCCGGCGGCTACGGAAAGTCGTTTCACAAGGGACCCGCCCACGACCCCTGCAAGGTGCGGGCCGCCGTGTTCGACGACGGGGCGACCCGCGTCGCCCTCGTGGGCATCGACGCCCTCGCCGTGCCTCGCTCCCTCGTCGTCGCTGTCCGCGAGGCGGTTCAGAAGCAGTGCGGCATCAAGCCCGAGGCCGTGATGATCGGCGCCTCGCACACCCACTCGGGCGGCCCGACCTGCATGGTGCAGCCCGGCGAGTTCGACCACGCCTCCGACCTCGTGAAGAAGCTTGCCTACGAGCGCTCGTCGTGCGCCGATGCCAAGTACCTGGAGATCGTCCGCAAGGCCCTCGTCGAGGCGGTCGTCGAGGCCGACCAGAAGCGCGTCGAGGCCAAGGCCTGCGTCGGCTCGGGCCGCGCCGAGGGCGTCGCCTTCAACCGCCGCCAGCGGATGAAGAACGGCCTCTCCTACTCCCACGCCGGCAAGGGCAACCCCGACATCCTGGGCTACGCGGGGCCGACCGACCCCGAGGTCGGCGTCATCGGGGCCTGGGATGCGAAGGGCCAGTTCCTCGGTTGCGTCGTCAACTTCGCCTGCCACGGCACGGCCGGCGTCGCCGGCACCTCCGCCGACTGGATTCACTATCTCGAGCGCACGGTCCGCGGCGTGATGGGCGAGAAGGCCGTCGTCGTCTTCCTCAACGGCGCCTGTGGCGACGTGACGCAGGTGGACAACCTCAGCCCCTACGTCGGCGAGTTCGGCGAGCGGGCCGGCCGCAAGATCGGCCAGACCGTCGGCGCCGAGGCCCTCAAAGTCCTGGCCAACGCCATCCCCGGTGACATCGGCCCCACCGCCGCGAAGACCCAAGTGCTCCGCATCCCCCGCCGAAAGCCCTCGCCCGACAAGCTGAAGGCCGCCCTTGAACTCGTAGCGAGGGATCCCAAAGAGGTCGGCCACACCCCCTGGACGTTTGCCAAAGAGACCCTGCTCCTCGACGCCTTGCTCCAGAAGGAGCCGGTCGCCGAGGTCGAGGTCCAGGCCATCCAGGTCGGCCCCGCCGTCTTCCTTGCGAATCCCGCAGAGTTCTTCTGCCAGCTCGGGCTCGACATCAAGAAGGGCAGCCCGTTCCCCTTGACTTGCCCCGTCGAGTTGGCGAATGGCTGCATCGGCTACGTCCCCACCGAAGAGGCCCTCGGCCCGGCAGGCGGCGGCTACGAGACGCGTCTGACCGCCTACAGCAACCTGGAGCCCAAGGGCGGCCCGAAGATCGTCGAGGCCTGCGTCGCCCTCGCCAAGTCCCTCACCCCCGGCCCCCTCCCCGAGCCCCCCAAAGCCCCTCCCTTCAAGAAAGGCTGGGAATACGGCACCGTGCCGCCAGAGACCGAATGAGCAGAGAGCGGGCAATGCCATTGAGGAACGAAGGCCTTGCCTTCGCCAACCGGTCAGTGATTTGGGTTCTTGGGCCTCGTGGGTTTCCGGACGGTGATGACCGGCCTCTTGTTTGGGGCACACCTGGTCGCTATGAGCACGCCTACGATCCCCATCGCGCCCGATACAGCCAAGGGCAGCCCAGTAAACGACCCGCGCATCATCAGGCACCACACAGCTACGCCGAAGCCTAGGACTGCCAGCACAATCCCCACCCACCTCGCTGTCGTCTTGCCCATTATGGCCTCCTTCTTGACAAGTGTGCGTGCGCCCTGCGAACCGGGGATGATGGTACCGGCCCCTTTAACCAACAACTCCCGTCTCGCAATTCAGTATAGTGTACCCCCCCCTTGTCACGTGACCCTTTCGTAACGTCCAATGATCGGGCAGGGTCTTCATCAGTCGTCAATCGGGTACCGTGGGCTGGCGCGGCGGGGGGAGCCTGGAGGGGGTTGACTTCCCGGCGGCGTTGGCCTAATATGCTGGTAATGGAGGTTACGCCTATGGTGCCAACATTGGCCGCGGACGCAATTCCACTTCACGCCGATTCGGACGGGGTGATCCGCGTGGGGAACACGCGGGTGACCCTGGATACGGTCGTCGCCGCGTTTTCGCAGGGGGCGACCGCCGAGGAGATCGTTCAGCGGTATCCGTCTCTGGAACTGGCCGATGTCTATCAGGTGATCGGCTATTATCTGCACCGGACGTCGGAGGTGGAAGCCTACCTGAACGAGCGGAAGGCGCACGCCGACGCCGTGCGCAGGGAGAACGAGGCGCGCTTCGACCCTCGCGGCGTGCGTGACCGCCTGCTGGCTCGTCGCGCCAGTCGAGGTTAGCCGGCTATGCTTCGGCTCGCCGCAGACGAGAACTTCGACAACAATATCGTGCGTGGCTTGCTCCGGCGCCGGCCGGACCTGGACATTCTCCGCGTCCAGGACGTGGGGCTGTCGGCCGCCGATGATCCGACCGTTCTTGAATGGGCGGCGCGTGATGGCCGGGTGCTTCTCACGCACGATGTCTCCACGCTAACCCACTGCGCCTATGACCGTGTCCGCGCAGGCAAGGCCCTGCCCGGCGTGTTTGAGGTGAGCCTCGATCTCCCCATCCGCCGCGCTATCGAGGAGATACTGCTCCTGGCGCAATGCAGCCTGGACGGGGAGTGGGAGGGCCAGGTGCGGTACTTGCCGGTGCTGTGAGCCGTGAAGAAAGGAGTTCGCTCGGATGGAATGTAATCTGCGGATGGCGCTCGTCGTGGGGTCCGTCGCACTCACCGCGGGGTTCCTCGTGCTGGGCGGCACGATGTACAACGTCGTCTGCACGAACCAGGGCTGCGGCTACAAGGTGGACCTCGGCCTCGGCGGCACGATGCTCTACGCGGCCAAGACCGGCTGGTGCGTGAACTGCAAGGACTTCGTGGCCGTCGGCTGGACGCGGCCGGATGCCCGCGGGCTGCCTGCGGAGAAGACGGTTCCCGAGGTGAAGCCCGTGGGCACGATCTGGCTGCCGATGACCGGGCAAGTGAAGCCGCTCTACCCCTGCCCGAAGTGTAAGCAGCCGTTCCTGCCCATCGACTCCATCGAGGAGCTCAAGTGCTGCCCGAAGTGCAACAAGCCCACAATCAGAGCCCGGGCAGGCATCCTCTACGACTGAGTTGTGGATTGGTGTCAGGTCTCATTCTCCGGCTTGCACCGCCACCTGCGCATCGCCCGGGTTGACAGCGTGGCGCGGCGGAGTCACCCAAGGTGCACCCGATCCGGGTTGGCGCAGGAGGCACGCAGATGTTCCGACGAGCCGTGACGCTGTGGCTGTGGCCGGCTATCGCTCTGATGGCCGCGTTGTTCGTCAGGACCGGCTTGGCCGGGGAAGCCGACAAGAAGGACGAGGCCGGGTTGAAGCTGGACGGGGTGTGGACGGGGTTCGCGGTGGAAGGGAAGGGCGAGACGCCCGACCGCGGGCCGGTGCACCTCAAGCTCACCATCAAGGGCGACCACGTGGACGCCGAGCGGCTCGACGGCCAGAAGCTGCCCATGAACGAAGGCACCTACAAGATCACCCCAGGCACCCCGATGCAGATGGATGGCACGGAGACGAACGCCCGCGGCCGCGCCCGCGCGTACCTGGGCATCGCCGAGCTGAACGGCGACACGCTGAAGTGGTGCGTCGCCACGCCCAACAACCCGCGTCCCACCGAGTTCGAGACCAAGCGCCCGAGCTTCCTCGTCATCCTCAAACGACAGAAGCAGTAGCCCGGTCTCCCAGTCAGCAAAGGAAGAACGATGCACAGGATAGCCGCGCTGGCCATCGGGGTCTGGATGGCGGCGGCCCCGCGCCCCTGCGCCGCGGAGAAGCCGCCAGTGCCCGACCTCACGCGAGGCGGCCAGCCAGACCAGACGCACGACTGGACGCTTGGCCCCACCGGCGCGCGCGGATGGCTCTGGGGCTGGCAGGGCCACACCACGGATGCCCGCCAGATCCGGGTCACCGACGTGGCCAAAGGCTCCCCCGCCGATGGCGTGCTGGCGAAGGGCGACGTCCTCCTGGGCGTCAACGGCAAGCCCTTTGCCGACGATGCACGCATTCTGTTCGCCCGCGCCGTCACCGAGGCCGAGAGGGAGAAAAGCGGGGGCGTCCTCCGCCTCCTCCGCTGGCGCGAGGGCCGGACGGAGAGCGTCCAGGTGAAGCTGCCCGTGATGGGCACCTACAGCGATGCCGCGCCCTACGACTGCCCCAAGACAAAGCGCGTCTTCGAGCTTGCCTGCCAGGCCATCGCGAGGAAGGGCATGGACCGGGTCTCCATCCCCAACGACATGAACGCCCTCGCGCTCGTCGCATCGGGCCGGCCAGAGTACAAGCAGATGGTGGCCAAATATGCCCGCACGGTCGCGGCCCATCAGCCCGGGGGCCACGTGACGTGGGGCTACGCCTATGCGACGCTGTTCCTGGCGGAATACGCGCTCGCGACGCGCGACGAGGCGGTGATGCCGGGGCTCCGACGCCTCGCGCTCGACATCGCGCGCGGGCAGAGCGGCGTGGGCACCTGGGGCCACGCCTTCGCGCGGACCGACGGGATTCTGAACGGCTACGGCGCGATGAACCAGCCGGGGATCGTCCTCACCATCGCCATGACGCTCTCCCGCGAGGCGGGGGTCAAGGAGGCCGACCTCGACCGCGCGATTGACAGGGCCGCCCGGTTCCTCCGCTGGTACGTCAACAAGGGAGCCATCCCCTACGGCGACCACGACCCCTGGCCCTGGCACGACGACAACGGCAAGTGCTCGAGCGCCGCCGTGCTCTTCGACCTGCTGGGCGACCGCGAGGCGGCCAGCTTCTTCGCCAGGATGGCCACCGCGGCCCACGCCGAGCGCGAGAGCGGCCACACGGGGAACTTCTTCAACGTGCTCTGGGCATTGCCCGGCGTGTCGCGCTGCGGCCCGCTGGCCGTGGCTGCCTACCTCGAGGAGCAAGCCTGGTACTGCGACCTGGCGAGGGGCTGGGACGGCACGGTCCTGTACCAGGGCACCCCGGGCAACTGGGGCGGCCACCAGTACCGCGGCTGGGACTGCACGGGCGCCTTCCTGCTCGGCTATGCCCTTCCCCTCAAGAGCCTCTACCTCACCGGCAAGAAGCCGTGCGCGGTCCCGGCCCTCTCGCGGGCGGAGGCGGCCGAGGTGATTGCCGCGGGGCGCGACTTCACCTACTGGGCCCAGACGACGTGCTATGACGGCCGCGACACGGAGGCGCTGTTCGCCGGCCTCGCGAGCTGGTCGCCCGCGGTGCGCAAGCGCTCCGCCCAGGCGATGAGCCGGCGCGAGGGCGACTTCGTGCCTCGTCTCCTCAAGTTGCTCGGCAGCAAGGACCAGAATGCCCGCTACGGAGCCATCGAGGCGATCGGCCTCCTCGGGCCGCGAGCCGACGCGGCGGGGCCCCAGGTGCGCGCGCTCCTCGACGAATCCGACCCCTGGCTTCTGTGCCTGGCAGCGGAGGCCCTTGCCCGAATGGGGCCGGAGGTCGGCAAGGCAGCCGTCCCCGAGTTGCTCCGCCTCACCGTGCGCGAGAATCCCGCCGACCCTCGCCGAAGGGTGCAGCGGGCCGTGTGCGTCGCGCTCTTCTCCCCGATGCCCGGTAGGCACGAGCCGAAGAGCATCCTGGCGGATTCCCTGGAGGGCGTGGACCGCGAGCTGCTCTATCCCGCCGTGAGAGCCGCACTCGAGAACGAGGATGGAGCGACCCGCGGCCTGCTCAGGACCGTCTACGGCAAGCTCGGCGACCGCGACGTCGTAGCGCTGCTGCCCGCCATCGTCAAGGCCATTCAGAGGCCCTCGCCCAGCGGGGAGATGTTCGCCGATGGGATCCGCCTGGCCGGGCTGGACCTGCTCTCGCGGCTGCGCATCCGCGAGGGGATGGCGATGTGCGTGGAGCTGATGGAGCCCGACCGGTGGGGCCAGGGCCGCCGCATCCCGACCTGCCTGAGCTACCTCGCCCGCTACGGCGGCAACGCCAAACCCCTCATCCCCCAACTCAAGGACGTGCGCGAGGCCATCGCCAAGCGCGACCGCAAGAGCGAAACGGTCCCCGCGATTGACAAGGCCATCGCAAAGATCGAGGCGGACCGCACGCCGCCATCGCTGCTGGGCCTCAAGGAGTTCGCCACCACACCCACGCGCCCATGAGGGACCGCGCAGATGCTGACAGACGTCGCACGCTACGAGGCGGACCGCAAGGAGCGCTGGGAGCGGCGGCGCGTCGCCGGCGAGTTCCGCGAGCCGGACCGCGTGCCCGTGTGCTTCGGCATCGGGGCGAGCTACTACTGCTGGCTCTTCGGCACCCGCATCCACGAGTACTACGCGACGCCCGAGATGCAGCCCGAGGTGCAACTGAGGGGCATCGAGTGGGAGTACGAGGCGCTGCGGGCCGACAGCTCGACGGACACGGGTCTGCGCTGCGACATCGGGCCGCTCGCCGAGGCCATCGTCTTCGGGGCCGACGTCGCGCGGCCCGAGGACACCTCGCCCCGCATCGAGCACATGGTCCACGACGCGCGCGACATCGAGAAGCTCAAGCACCTCGACCCCGCACGCAACCCGCGGCTAAGGGACTTCTTCCGCCGCCACGGGCGCTTCAACGCCACGGCGCGCAAGATGGGCGTCAAGCTCGCGCTCAACGACAAGCCGTCGCTCGGCATCCACCCGCCGCTGTCGTGCGCCTGCGCGCTGATGAGCCCCACCAAGGTCTACGAGATGATGTACACGGAGCCCGACCTGCTCCGCCGCTTCCTCGACAAGTGCTGGGACGCGTTCTGCGCCTACTCGGACTACTTCGACCGGCTCTACGGCCGGCCGCGGACGCGCCGGAGCGTGGGGCTGTGCGACGACAACATCTCGCAGATCTCGGCCGACATGTTCCGCCGCTTCGAGATGCCCTACTACCACAAGCTGCGCGAACGGCACCAGGCCGAACACTTCGGCCTCCACACCGACGGCCCGAACGACCAGCACTTCAAGCTCCTCGCCGATGAGGTGAAGCTGACCTCGATGGACATCGGCGGCTACAGCAAGCTCGCCAACGCCGTGCGCGACATGAAGGGCAAGGTCGTCATCTACGGCGGCCTGCGGTGCTGGGACTTCTACGCGCCGGGCAGGATGACCAGCGAGACTCGCCGTAAAGTGATTGATGCCATACGCTTAGCCGCGCCCGGCGGCGGCTTCGAGCTCGCCATCGGCGGCGAAACCTACGTCGGCGTCTCCCCAGAGGGCATATGCGACCTCGTCCGCTTCGTCAAGCAGTGGGGCGGCTACCCGATCCAGATTCCCGACGACGCCGAGTGAGTCCATCCCGCCCATCTCTACCATCTCGACCATCTTCACCACCCTGCGCACGTGGTCGAGATGGGGTCACGCGAAAAAAAATCCTCAAGATTAATGGGGTTTAATCCAGGATTAATCGCAGATTCAGGTTCGTATGCTATACTACGTGTGGTTGGAATAATGGCCCATCAGGGCGACGGTCATCGGGTCGGTGGCCGGGAGAAAAGTCGGGCGCAGACCCGGCTTTTCTCATGTAAGGGCTCGACGCCCGCTCAGGAGGCCCGTTCCCCCGGGCACCTGAGCGGGCCACGCCGTGTGCAGCGACCAAGGCTCCCCCCCCCCACCCGCTGCACGAAATTATCCCCCGTCCACAACATTTTGGGTTGACAGGCGGCTGTGCACCGGTTAGAATCCGCGCCAGGTCACCCGATCGGAGGACTCTCATGGGCCGCGGCAACGTGTGGATGATGACGGGCAAGAAGCGCTCGAACTGGGGCTACTTCGTCTTCGCGCTCGTCCTGTTCGCGCTCCTCTACATCGCGCACGAGACATTTTTCCGGCGCTCGCACACGCCGCCCCCCGTCAGCATCCCCACCGTCGGCGTCGCCGTCGAGAGGGCCTACAACACCCTCGACGGCGGCTTCCGCGGCAAGGTTTCCCTCGCCGAATTCGCCGGCATGTTCCACTTGATGGCGGCCCCCGACCTGGCGGGCGAGCTGCCAGAGGTTCGCCAGGCGGGCGTCACCGACAGCACGGGGCCGGAGCACCCGGTCGCACGATTCCGCGTGGACTACCCGAACTCCAAGGTCAAGGCCGAGTACCACTTCGCACGGATCGAGGGCATCTGGCAGCTCCAGTCGTTCACCCGCATCCCCAGCGAACTCGAGACGCCACCCAAGGGCGGCGGCCTCACCCCGCCGCGGCGCCGCCCCCAGGCCGGCAAGGACGCCTCAGGCCAGAAGACCGTCGAGCCCGACCCTCCGCCCGCCGCCGAGGGCGGGCTGCCGGCCACGCCGTGCGACTACATCATCCAGCCGGGCGACACCCCGAGCGGCCTCTCCGAGCGCTTCTACGGCACCACCCGCTACTGGCGACGCATCCTCGAGGCCAACCCTGGCCTCACCGAGCGCAACCTGCGCATCGGCCGCCGAATCCGCATCCCCTCCAACCCCGAGCCTCCCGCGCCCAGGGACGAGGCCGAGGGTGCGCCACGGCCCCCCGTGGCTGCCACCCCCTGAGATCCCACGCCGCAGACACGCCGCCTTCCGTGCGCTCCCAGCCGCCCCGCACAAGGTTTGCACACCTATTCAACTATGCAAAGCTGCCCCGGCCGCCCCAAGGCGCCGCGTCCGTCGCCGGGGGAGCCGCGGAGAGGAATTGCATAGTTGTTCAACTATGCAATTCCTCTTCCGGCCCGTCACGCATCGGGCGCTGCCGGGAGCCGGGAAACGCAAACGCCTCCGGCCCAGAGGGCGGGAGGCGTTCGCGCGGGTCGGTGGAATCGGGCGCGGGAGCGAGGCCCGCGAGGGTCAGAACTCCCACTTGAGCTGGACGAGGGGGCAGCAGCGCTCGTTGTGGTTGAGCACGCTGCCGAGATGGGCAAAGCCCCACGTGGCCGTCGCGTGCTCGTTGATGACGTAGGCGAAGGCGAGCGACCACCAGTCGTCGGGCTCGCGCACCAGCTTGCCCAGGGCCGCCAACTCCTTGGGCATCCGCCGATACTCGCCGGCCAGCACCAGGTGGTCGGTGAGGAAGAAGATGCCGTGGCATTCGAACATGGTGTGGCGGTCCCTGGCGAAGCCCACGAAGCCGGCGTGGATGGCCTCGGTGCTGCGCAGGCCGACCGAGAGGATGAACGGCTTGGGCAGGACGCCCACGAAGGTCTTGCTGGCCGCGAGCGTGTAGTCCACGCTGTGGTCGTTCCTGTATCCCAGCAGCCTCGGCACGCCGGCGAGATCGTCGTTGATGTCGCCAATCGTCGTGTTCTTCTTGAAGCGGATGCCTGCGGTGATGGCGGGGACCCAGGGATTGCCGCCCTCGCCCTCGCGGACGAGCATCACGCGCGCGCCCACGGTGTGGAGGAGCGAGGAGTGGTGGTCGAGGTCCAGCCCCGTCGCCTTCCGAATATCGTGGCCCCAGTCGCCCAGCCCCAGGCGCTGGAACGAGTAGCCGAACTCCACGCGGTTCATCAGGTTCACTGTCATCGAGAGGGATTCGAGGTCCTTCTGGCCGATCCGGACGGCTGAGAAAGCGAAGCAGGGCTTGCCCGCGATGGCGTCGCCCTCGGGCGCGTTGGCGAAGTAGGCCGTCTCGGTGAGGTAGACGCCCGAAAAGCCCTCGAGCGAATGGAGGGGCAGGGGAGGGGCGGCGGGCTTGGCCGCTGGCTGCTCCTGCGGTGGCGCCGCCGGCTTCTCCGCCGGCGCCTCGCGCGACAGGGGGCCAACTCGACCCCTCGAAGCCGGTCTGGCCCTCTGGCATCCAGACCATAAGCCATTGCCATGGCGACACTTGCGGCATGCAGCGCCTGCAGGGTGCCACTCTGGCCCCCTGTAGCATGCGCCAACACCGGGCCTCGCACAGGGCTCACTTGGCCTCGGGCCGCACAACCTTTGCGATGACCTGGTAGTACGTGCGAAGGGTCATATAGTCGCGCAGGGTGTAGCCGCTGGAGTTGAGGGCCTCGTCGCTGAAATCGCCGACGAACTGCTTGGGGTTGGAGGGGTGCGTGCCGTCGCCGGAGATGAGCGTGGGCACCTGGTAGCCGTCGCGGGGCTTGCCGAATTTCTCGAGACGACCGTCCCAGTCGTCGGGCCGCCGCCGCATGATCTCGGCGTAGTAGTCAATCACGGGCACCTTCAGGCCGTGGGCGATGCTCAGGCCGGCGAGCCAGTACTCGCGGGCGATGGGCCGGCCCGAGGCGGGCGGCACCGTGGTGAGCATCGGCACCGTGCCGTCGGCGAGCATGCGGCGGACCGATGCGGCCATGTTCTCGGTGTACTCGGGCGGGCAGAGGCTCCCCAGGTCGTTTGTGCCGAAGAGGATGACGGAGACCTCGGGGTTCATCTTCTTCTGCCAGCCGTCAATGTTGTTGATCAGCCAGTCGCTCTTCATCATGCCCGTGTTGCCCCACTCGCCGCCCTTCCAGGTGCGCCAGAGCTTGAGGTCGGAGTAGGCGGCCACGGCGTCCATCTCCTTCTGGACGTCGGGCAGGCAGTTCTTGGGCTGGATTTTCCCTGCCCAGGAGTAGCCGGCGAGGTAGGCCATGGTGACGGTGATGCTGTCGCCGTACTGGGCGAGGGTGCCGGGCTTGCCCTTGAAGCGCTTGTGGGCCTCGCGCATCGGCTCGACCCAGTAGTCGCCGGGCGGGAGGCCGGGGGTGACCGTTTGTAGTTCCGCCTTCAGGCGGTCTTTCGGGATTGCAGGCGAAAGGCTGATTTCGAGATAGGGCCGCAGCTTGGGGTCGAAGCTGCGCGAGCTGTGGAAATCGTAGGCCCCGCCCTCGATGCGGTTGTCGAGCACGATGCCGCAATTCGGGACCTTCCCCTGCACCCACGCCCGCACCGCGCCCGTGAGGTCGAACTCCATCGCGTCGAGGATCGTCCGGTCCTTCTCCTTGCGGGTGATGGCCTTGCCGAGGGCGACGGGCTTGGTCCCGACGCACGACCAGAAGTCCCGCGGCCAAGGTACGCCGGCCTTGCACTCCAGCGCGGTGACCTCAGCGGGGCTCCAGCCGGGGGATTCGGGGAGCTTCAGCAGGAACGCCCCGTAGCGGTATTCCGTCGCCTGCCGACTCGTCTGCGGCACGAGCGAGAGGTGGAGCTTCGCCGACTGAACGGAGGCGTGCCTGGGGATGTCCTTCAGGTCGAAGTAGAGGAGCGCGTGGCTGAGGTCGCCCGCCACGCCGCCCGCGCGGCACATGGTCATCCAGCCCCACGTGCCGGGGAAGCGCTCGACCGCCTCCTTGATGTAGGCGTCGGTGGTGGCGCCGCGCAGCGCGCAACTCGAGTTCTGGCCGACGCGCACGGGCGCGTAGTCGCCCTGGGCCTTACCGGCGTCAGGCGTCTGCGCGATGGGGTCGAGCGCGATGTCCTTTGGAGCTTCCTCCGGGGGCGCGACCGTCGAGGGTGCGGCGCCCTTTGGCCCGTGGTAGACCAGGAGCGCCGGGCGATGGGAGGGGACGTACCACTGGCTGCTGGCGACGTGGCAGCCGTGGCTCTTGGGCGGGGCGACGAGGGCGAGGCCGTGGTTCGGCAGCTTGCCGGCGTGCCAGAGCTGAACGATGGCTGTGATGTCCAGGTCGTGGATGTGGCCGCCGCCCACGGCGCGGAGCGCGTCGGAGGCGATGAGGCCCTTCTCACCCTGAGCGAAGTCGGTCTCGGCGTCCAGCTCGCCGCCGGGGGTCTTCCAGTCGCCCGCGTCGGCCGCCTTGTAGTTCGTCCGCGTATGCTCCAGCCAGTTCGCGTTATCGTTCCAGTCGCGGATGAGGCGCCAGGCAAGGACCGTGACGGGCCACTTGCCGTCGCGGGGGCGCGGGAACTCCACGTCGGCGAGCCACAGGAGGGCCTTGTGGATCGTGTGGTCTTTCGGGATGGGCGAGAGGTCGAACTGGATGAGAATGGCGCGCTTGCCGCCGCAGCGCAGGGTGGGGCTTCTGCCGTTGTCGCGGTTCCTCTCCCAGTCCCCGTCGCTGATCCACGTGTCCTTGCACCCGGCATAGTCCTGCGTGGGTGCCGTGCCGTTCTGAAGCATGGTCAACTCGGCCCGCGATGCCCCGGCCCACAGGCAGAAACCAAGCACAAGGGCAGTCCTGCGCCACATCGCAACACTCCTTCTCACCGACAAAGTTCGTCCGCCACCCTCCCACCCTGGCACCCATAGTGCGCGGTTGGCCCGCGGGAGTCAAGCAGGAAGAAGGACCCGGGTGCAATGGCGGATGCGCGCAGGTCGCGCGGCGGCAGCCGACTACAGAAGTTCTTGGGGAGGTGGGGGCGGCGGGGGAGGGAACCTTTCTTGCCGAAGAGAGGTTCCCTCCCCCGCCTCCGTGGCCTCTTATCACTTCGCGAGGCAGGCGATGCGGAAGCCGACGCCGTGGCGTTGGATGTCGGGCTCGAAGCCGAAGCGGTGGGCGGAGCGGCACTCGGCGGCGGAGCAGCAGCGGTAGTTGCTGCGGATGGCGCGGTACTGGCCTGTCTCAGGACCCGTCGGGTCGGTCACCGCCTCCTCGGGGTGGACGCCGAACCAGTCGAGACACCACTCGAACACGCTGTCGTGCAGGTGGCGGAGGCCGAAGCGGTTCTCGTGCCAGGGGCCGCCCTCGTCGAGCCGCGAGTCGCCGCGGAGCAGCCTCTCGTTGCCGAAGGCGTGGCGCGACGTGCCGCCGGCGCGGCAGGCGTGCTCCCACTGGGCCTCGGTGGGCAGCGTGAATTCGTGGGGCGGGTTGAGCTTCGAGAGGCGGCGGCAGAACTCCAGCGCCTCGTGCCACGAGACCGCCTCGACCGCTCGGTGGGGCCAGCGCTCGCGGCTGCGGTTGAAGCCCATCACCGCCTCCCACTCGGCCTGCGACACCTCGCCGCGGGCGAGCCAGAAGGGCTTCGTGAGCGTCACCTTGCGCACCGGGGCATAGTTGCACGGCAGGTCCGTGGCCAGCAGCACACCCGTGCCGGGGTTGCCGCTGCCCTGGACGAATGTGCCCGCGGGAACCCTCACAAACTCCATCGTCAAGCCACCGGGCAGCTTCGCCGCCATCGTCGGCAGCTTCACGGGTTTCAGCGTGCGGTAGTAGTCGTCCAGGTGCGGGTCGTCCTGGCAGCGGAGGGCGATCTGCTCCTCGGCCCAGTAGGCCGCGCGCCAGGCGTGCTCCTCCTTGTCGCCGAGGTGCTTCTGGATGAAGGGGCAGACTTGGAACAGCGCCCCCGGCCCGACCTCCACCAGTGCCTTCGCCGCCGCGGCGCGCGTCGCCGCGTCGGGGCTGCTCAGTTCCGCGAGCTGGCGCGCCGCGGTGTCCGGCGCATCCTGCCCATTCGCGCGGCATAGGACCGATAGGACGTATAGGACCAGTAGGACGCGGGAACGAGTCGCTTGAGCCATGGCAGATCCGCCGCTATCGCTCGATCTTGACGCGCGACTTCGCCTTAGACACCTGGAGGCCCGAGAGCGTCACCAGGCCCCATTTGTCGGCGACGGCGGCGCCGGACTGGGCCTCCTTGTCACCCGTGGCGTTCGACCATCGGAACGTCTCGCCAGGCTTGGCCATGAACTTCTGGCACTTGCGGGGCGTGAGGTCCACGGTGCAAGAGGGGAGGGGGGCAGAGTCGTCGAGCCAGGCGGTCATCTCCCAGCGGCCTGGCTCGTCCACGATGCTCTCCGAGTCCCAGTTGAGGTAGCCGTTGATCTGGGCGCTGAAGGTCTCGCCGTTGGCAAGGTCGCCGACGCCGGGGTTGTCGTCGAGCGAGCAGTTGCCGAAGGCAGGCACCGACTGGTTGCGGCGGATGGCCGGCCGCTTCTCGCTCCGCACCTGCCAGCGGCAGGCGAACGGGCGCTTCGTGTCAATCATCGCCCGCAGGAATCGCGGCCAGGGAGGCCAGCCCATCTCGGTGAAGTGCGCGCCCCAGCCCATGTGAATGTCGAAGAAGGGCGTCTCTTTCGTCGGGTTCTCCAGGATGTAGCGCGTGTAGTCCTGCACCCAGAAGGGATTCTCCTCGTTGGGGCGGCTGGCGTAGGGCTCGACGCCGCCCCAGACGCCGCAGGCGCGCTGCCAGGCCTGGAAGCCCTTCGTGACCTCGGGCATGCCCCAGCCGTGGACCCAGGCATAGATGTCGGGCTTGGTGAACTCCATCATGCCCCAGGCGCCGAGGGCGACGACGATCCGCTCGCGGTCGAGGCCGAACTGGCGGTCGAGCCACGCGATGAGCGCCTCCTGGCGGCGCTGCGGGAAGGGCTGCCACTTGCCCTCCTCGACGCCCTTGAGCGTGTGGCACGCCTCGTTGATGCCCATCCAGAAGGCGTTCGGCGAATCCGAGCAGTGGGCGAGGTCGAGGCCGTCGGTCACCCGCGGCCCCACCGGCTCGGGCTCGATGATCCACGAGTGCCCGCGGTGAATGTAGAGCGATGCCGGCTTCTTCAGCCGCTCGGGGCAGAAGCCCACCACCACATCGTAGCACAGCGGAATGTGCGACAGCGGCGGGCCGACGTACCAGTTGTACCATCGCTGGACGTATTGAAGCTTCTTGTCGCGGTCGCGCACCTCGCTGACCACTTCCCTGTACATCACCGGCTCGGGCGGGGCGACCTTTTCCTCGACGGGGCCGACGCACGGCACGTCGAGCGTGTTCTCGACGCCATTGATGGCCACGACCGCCGCGTAGTAGCCCTTGCCGTCCCTTGCCACGGTGTGGACGTATTTGCCGATGCCCGAAGGCAGCGGCTTGCCGTCCTCGACCGCGAGGCGGACGGCGACGAACTTCTCGTCGAGGAGGGAGGGCGTCTGCTCGCCGGTCCAGATGCGTCGGACCTGGCGGGTGTTGAAGCGCGAGCCAGGCACGACCTCGGCGAGTAACTCGGCCTCGCCGATGGACTTCGCTGTGATGGGCTTGTCGGCGCGATAGACGCGGTAGCGGATCTCGCGCGCCGCGTCGTTCGGCACGAGCATCTCGGGGTTGTAGCCCTTTGACTTCTTGATGAGCGCGCCCCACGAATAGTCGTCCTTGCCCTCCGAAAGGTCCTCGATCTCGCGGAAGGTGAGGAAGACCTGACCGGCGCGGGAGATGGCTTTGAGGTCGGCGACCTGCGGCAGCTTCTCGGTCAGCCTTCCCTCGAAAGCGATCTCGAGGAACGTGGCCTCGCGCCTGAAGTTCGGCGCCTCACGAAGCAGTAGACGGACCTCCCTGTCCCCACGCTGCGCCGTGTTCGCGACCAGGCGCGTCGCGTCGAACCAACGGTGCCAGGGATACGCCAGGTGCAGGCGGGACATCACGGGGCCGTGGAGCGACCCGTCCTCCGGCCAAGGCAACAGGACAGAGAAGCGCCGTCCGTACATGCCCTCGCGCTCGAAGACGAGGCGCGCCCGATAGACCTTGGCTCCTTTCGGCAGGGCCGCGAGGTCGAAGGTCAGCAGCGTGCCCTGCGCGCCTTCGCTCTTGAATTGGAGCGTGCCGGGGTGCTGCACGTGCCCCGCAACACCCCATCGCTGGACCACCACGTCGGCGCCGGCGACGCCGCACAGAAGCATCAGCAAGAGGGGAATACGCTTCATCGCTTTGTCACCTCGCTCGCGTGATCGCGACTTTCAGCCCGGGGCACTCGCGCGGGATGGTCAGGCCCTTGAGGGTCACGAAGCCGTCGGCGTCGGCGGCAACTTCGCCGCCTTGCGCGTCAGCCTTCGCGCCGCCGCGGCCGGGAAGCGGCACGGCCTCCCAGCGGAGCTTCTCGCCCGGCTTCAGCTTGAGCTTCTGGAGCCGCCGCGGCGTGAGGTCGAAGGTGCACTCGCGCGACAGGACCGTGACCTCGAAGCCTTCGGCGGTCTCGGCGATGTCCTTCCACGAGAAGCTCATGTTCGTGTTGCCGCCGCCCTCGCCCTCCCGGTCGAGTGAGCAGTTGGCGAAGGCGGGCACGGGCGCGTCGCGGCGAAGCTCGATGCCGCGCCAGAGGCCGGCATACCAGTCGGGCTTCTGGAGCTGTCCGCCCCAGGCCCAGTGGGCGACGAGGGGCTGGCCCGCCTTGAGCATAGCGCGGTAGAAGCGCCCCCAGCCCTTGCCCCAACCCTTGTCGCCGCCCCAGCTCGGGCCGCGGCAGACGAAGAGCGGCAGGTCCGCGCCGGGCGTCACCAGCTCGTCGAGGTTGGCCCAGGCCCACTGGGCGCGGCCCTGGTCGTCCCTGATGTCGGGCGAGCGCACGCCCCAGGCGGCGGCGAACTTGTCGGCCGCCTTCGGCTCGAGCACACCCTGACGGTCGAAGCCGGTGACCAGCACGCAGGCGAAGCGGCCGGGGAAGCTGAGCGCGAGGGCCGCCGCGCCGTCGGCCCCGACGGCCAGGATCCGGTTCGGGTCGATCGCCAGCGCCTCCGTCGCCCAGTCGAGGAACGCGAGGATGCGCTTCTGCGTGTGGTTCCGTACGACGCCTTTGCGGTAGGAGCGCAGGGTGCCCCACGAGTCGTTGAGGCCGTACCAGTTGCTGGCGGGATAGTCGTGCGGGGCGATCTGGACGCTGTCGCGGAGCATCTTCTTGCCCGGCTGCGCGTAGGAGTAGCCCTCGGGATGGAAGTACAGCTCGGCCGGCGCCTTGCCCTGGATCTGCTGCGGCAGGAGGACCGACCAGTTGAAGGCCATGTTCGGCCTCGGCGCCAGCGGCGGCGCGCACCAATGGACGTAGGCCTTCCGCGTGCCGGGATAGTCGAAGAACGGGCCGTGGAGGCCGTCGCCCTGGCACACCGGTTCGCCGACGCCGACCGTCTCCTCGACCTCGACGGAGGAGAGGTCGCGCGTGTTCTCGACGCCATCGCGGGCGGACACGACGGCATAGTGCGTCCTGCCCGCCTTCTGTGGGTTGTGGACGTAGAGCCCTGAGCCAACGGGCAGCGGCCCTGCCTTCTCATCAATCACAAACCGCGGCACGGGGAAGCGGTCCATCCGCGGGCTGTCCATCGTCCAGGTATGCATATAGCCGTTGTAGTCGCGGGCCAGCTCGCCCATCTCGTCGGACTGGAGCATCGCCTGACCGATGAGGTACTCCTTGTTCCTGGCATTGACGTTGTAGGCGGAGAGCGGCCCGACCTCGGCGAGGAGCGTCGCGTCGGGCAGGCTCTTCGCCGTGATGGGCCTGGCGTGTGCGTAGATGCGATAGGAACAGGCGCCCTTCGCTTCGGCGAGCTTCGCCTTGATCTCGCCCCAGGTCGTCTTGTCGGCGGCGATGAGGGGCTCGACCTCGTTCCACGTCAGAAAGGTCTGCCCGGCGTGGTGGAGGGCCTTGACCTGGGTGGCGGGCGGCGGCACCTCCTTCGCCTCGCCCTCGTAGGCCACTTCGAGACAGGTGGCTTCCGCCTGCCAAAGAGGGCAGCTCCTCACGAAGAAAGCGGCCTGGGCGCCGGGCACGCGGCACGCCGCACGCACGGCGTCGGTCGCGTCGAGGCGGTCCAGGAGCGGCTCGCGCAGGGTTAGCGGCTTGCCGCTGACCCTGGGCGTCTCGCCGGCGGCGACCTCGTCGGAGAGGGCATAGACTCCGATGTCCACGAGCGCTTCGGCGCTGGCGCCGCTGACGACGGCCGTGCGGTAGAGGAGCAGGTCGGCGCGGTAGACCCGCGCGCTCTTCGGCAGCTCGGAGAGGTCGAACCGGACGACGCCCTCGCCGGCTGGCGTCGAAAGGATTTCGATGCCGGCGGAGGGTTGCGCGGGTTCCTCGCGGGACGGGGACGTTCCGCCCCCAGGCGGGTCGCGGAAGAGGAGCTGGCCAAAGCGCGCGGGCACGTGGCTGTCGCCGCTGAAGGTTGGCGACCAGGCGCTCTCCTCCCAGCGGCCGGCCGTGTAGCGGTTGCGGTTGAAGTTGGCGCTCCAGCTCTTCGGGGGCTTGCCGCCGCTGAGCTTGTCGAGCGGAATGGCCAGCTCGGCGGTCCATTCGCCCTTGCCGGTGGCCGCGGCGGCCCGGAAGCCGGAGTTCCAGCCGCGGTCCTTCGCCCGCGCGTCGTAGGTGCTGCCCGCGGCGTTGACGCCGAAGTGGTAGTAGGCGTCGGCGACGCCCAGGAAGACCTCGACCGAATCGTCCTGCCACAGATCGTCGTCGGGGTTGCGGCGTTGGGCCTTGAGCTTGTCGGCGAGCGGCTCGACGCAGCGGATGCCGACGTAGAGGGTCGCCGCGTCGCGCAGAAGCCTGATCTCGGTCGCCTGCGGGGCCGGCCCCGCGCCGTCGAGGGTGCGCGTGATGCGGGCGGCGGCCGCTCTGGCCCACGCCGCGTCGTCGAGCTTCCCGTCAATCTCGGGCGCGGCCTTGGCCTCGGGCACGGAGGCCGAGGGCGGTCTGGCCAGGGGCCGCTCGGCCTTGCCGGGCGGCGTCCGCGGCGGCGTGCCCCACCGCCGCGTCGCCATCTCCGCCCGAAGGCTGGATCCGAGAGCCAGGACGACCAGGAGAACCCGCGAAATGTCATGCATCATCGGCCGACCCCGATCGTAACCCTCTCCCCCTGAAGAGTCGCGAGGACCTGCACAAGGAGGTCGCCCTCGACGACCCCCGACGCCGCAAGCGTGTCCTCGCCGTTCACCTTCACGTTACTGCGGAGTGAAGGATCACGGTCAGCGGAGCACGAGGCAGACGATGTCGCCGCGGTGGTTCCGGCAGTAGATCTTACCTCTACAAAGCACGGGAGCGTTCCAGCAGTTCCCGTCGAGGACCTTGGCGCGGCCAATCTCCTTGTACGCCTCGGGGGCCGCCTCCGCTACGACGAACTCGCCCTTGTCGGTCAGCACAAGAAGCCTGCCGCCGGCGAGAATGAGCCCCCCGAGACCAACGCCGTCCTTCTCCCACTTCACCTCGGCGGTCAGAAGGTTGACGCACCGCAGCAAGGAGTTCTTCGGGATGTGGTCCAGGCTGTGGATCCCGTACACGTAGCCCTGGTGAACCACAGAGGCGTTGAAGTAGTTCATCATGTTCCGGTTCTGCCAGACGACGCTCGTGGTCCCGCGGGCGACTCGCAGCAGAAGCCCGGTCTGCTTCGACTCTGACGCGCTGACGAAGACGTGCTCGCCGTGCGCGAGAGGCGCGGTTGCCGACGACTGGGGCGATGCGTTCCAGGGGTGCCGCCAGATCTCCTGCCCGGTCGCGGCGTCCACGCAGGAAACCGCGGCGGGCGTCAGAGCTACGACACACGCCTTGCCATCCAGCATACAGCTCGTGGGGGTGGAGTACCCCGCTTCGCCCTTGCCATATCGCCAGGCAACCTGGCCGGTCCGCTTATGCAGCGCCACCAACGATGCCTCGGGGCCGCCGGCTTCGACCACGACCAGATCGCCCACGACGAGCGGCGAGCAGGCGTATCCGTAGTACGGCTTCTTTCCATGCAGATCGGCCACCACGTTCTTGGCCCACACCACCTTCCCCGAGGACCGTTCGAGGCAATGCAGGTGGCCGAACTGGCTCAGCGAGATAACCAGCCCAGCGTCAACTGCGGGTGTGGTGAAGGGACCGTAGTATGACGCCACCGGGCAACGGTACGTGTGCTTCCAGACTATCGCCCCAGTGGCGGCGTCAAGGCACCAGACTTGGTCGAAGTCCTCCTTGCTGCCATCGGCCGCGCTCTGCTTCGTGTGCCCCATCGTGAAAAGCTGGCCCCCAGAAATGGCGACCCCCGAGTACCCCGTGCCCACATTGGCCCTCCAGACCACCGTGGGGCCACTCTCGGGCCACTTCTCAAGCCAGCCCTGCTCCGTCGAGACACCGTCGCGGTTCGGGCCCCGAAACTGCGGCCAGTCCGCCCCCGCGGCCGTCGCCTCGCCTGATGCCGCACCGGCAGCCCCTCTGACGGCGAGGAGGGCCGCCAGCGCCACACCTGCGCCGAACGGCCAGCTCAGACCAACAGTGCTTCGCATGGCCGCCTCCTTGCCCGCCGGACGCGCCGCGCGCCCGACTCCGACTACTTCCCGATCTCGATCGTCACAGCCTGACCTTCCACTGCTCCCAGGACCTGGAGGACGAGCGTCCCGCCCACGACGCTGGCAGCAACCTGTACCTCCTTGCCGTTCACCCTGGCCGCCTTGGGCGCCTCGCCCTTCCAGCCGAGCACCCTGAAGGCCGGCGCGAACCCCGCCCCCGCGCCGCGTTCGTAGCCGAACGACAGCGGCCCGGGGCCTTTGAGCACGTGGCAGCCCTCCGACTCGTTGAAGCCGTCACGGTTGAGGTCGCCTGGGTCGTCGCGGACCAGTTCGGCGCCCGTGACCTTCGCCGGCGTGCGGTACTGCATCGCGTAGGGGAGAGCGTCCTTGGGCGCGTTGATCTGCGGCAGCACCTGGACCATGCAGGCCCACGTGGAATCGTAGCCCGGCTTCATCATCACCCCGCCGCTCCCATAGCCGCAGCGGTCCCAGCCGACCGATCGCCCGTCGTGGCGCATGTGGCGGTCGAACAGGGCATGCTCCTCGGCGGGGATCGTGAGCAGGAACGCCGCCTTCACCTTCTCGCTCGTGGCCAGAACCAGCTCCTCGGAGGGCGAGAAGCTGGAGTCCTTGATCCGGGGCACCTTGGGCGTGCTGAAGACGTAGCGGGGATTCGCCTCGGGCTTGTCCTTGGGAGCGGGCAGGAAGAGGTGTGGGCCATACTCGCCGCTCCACTTGAACTCCCGCTCGGCCTTCTGGACCCGGACCTGAATCGCGATCTGGCCCGCGGGGTAGAAGGTGTACGTCGCGGTGACGGGCATGTTCCTGTCAACAAAGCGCGACCAGAAGGTGAACAGCGACTTCGCGCGGATGCGGACCCGTGCGGGGCTTCTCTCGACCACCTCGAGCTCGCCCTGGGCCTTCAGCTCCTTGTGGCCAATTGACGGCCAGTCGCGACAGCCGTAGCTGCCGCTGGGTGCCTTCCCATAGTCGCCCAGAGCCGGGTCGGGATCGGGCCGGCTCGCGCCGTGCCAGCCGATCTCGAACAGCCCGCGGTCCCAGCCCGCGAGGTTGAGCTTGGCCTCAGGGTCGCTCGCGAGGTCGTAGAACTCCATGATCCCGCCGCCCGACGCCTGCCAGACGGCGGCCCGGTAGCGGCCCGGCGAGGTGACCGTCACCTTCAGGTCCGGCGCGGCCCCTGCCTCGGCGACCTCGAGCCCCGCTGCAAGTGCCGCCTCGGCCCAGAGCGCCAGCGCACACGCCACGCAGGCGGTCTTCTTCATCCCTTCTGCCTTTCCGCGGACGCCGCTCGGCCGGCCTCGTCATTCCGGCCGGTCGAGGAGGGCGAACCGCACCTGGGCCATCGCCGCGGCCCAGGCACGCGAGGTGGCCTCCCAGCCGCCGCCGATGTAGTGGACGCCATCGTCGGCCAGGAGCGTGCGGCGGTCGCCCGCCTTCTCGAACTTCAGGAACTCCTCGAAGATGTAGGCGATGGGCACCCTGGCCTCGCGGCAGGTCTTGATCAGGGCCTCGTTGCAGCGGGCCTCGGGCTCCGACTTCGGGTCCTTGAAGCCCCTCGGCGGAATGGTGCCGATGACGGGCACGGTGCCGCGCTTCTCGCAGCTTGCGGCGATGGCCAACAGGTCTTCCATCGCGGGCGGGATGGCGTTCGGGGCCTTCGAGTTGTTGGTGCCGTAGAGGATGAGGCAGAACTCGGGGTTCACCTCGGCCAGCTCCTGCTCGATCCGCTTGCGGCCGAAGTCGGTGCGCATCGCGGGATAGCCGCGCGCCCAGACGTCGTAGACGCCGAGGGCCGATTCCACGTAGCGGCGGTAGTTGGTCGCCCCGGTCAGCGAATCGCCGAAGCACAGGCCGCGTCCCGCCACGACCTTGCCCTTGCCCGCCGCGTGAATGGCTCGGACGCGGCCGGCGTAACCAGGCCGGTCGCGTTCGTAGGCGGACGGCTCCGGGAGCTCGATCTGGATTACTTCGTCGATGCTGACGGCCAGCTCCTCGGACCAGGGGCTCAGGTTATGTTGGAGGTCGGCCGCCAGGACGCGGTAGCGGTACCTGCCGGGTCCCGGCGGGACATCGCCCATCACACACTCGGTCAAGGGCCTCTCCCCGATCTTGGCCCAAGCGGCGCCGGCACGAGAAATGACGTAGCATGCGACGCCGACGTTGTCGGTGGCAGGCTTCCAGGATAGGTACACCTTGCCATCAGCCTTGGCCGTCAGGTCGGTCGGCGCGGCGGGCGGCGTGGTGTCCTCGCCGCGGTAGAGGACGAAGCTGCGAAGCTCGAGCACGCCCTTGCCGTCGGGCGTCTTGTTCCCGTGGAAGCGGAGGTTGCGGAACACGGTGTTGCGCGCGACCAGGCGGTTCATGCCGTCGTTGTAGAAGAAACGGTCAATGCGGTAGAGGATGGGCCGCCACTGCTCGTCCACGAGGCGATAGGCGTCGGAGGTCGTGTTGTCGTTCGACCGCTCATCATACATGTTGAACTGCGCGGTCTTGACACCGCCGGTGCCGCGGGCGAGGAAGGCGACCTTCAGGCCGTCGGAGTTGCGGACCAGCAGGTCAATCCCGTGGGCCGTGCCCTCACCGGTGTCGCGCATCGTCAGCTCATCGAGCTTGCGGTAGATGGTGACGCCGCCGGCCTCCTCGCCGCGGTCGTACGTGGGCGGGGGAGGGGGGGCGGCGGCCTCGCGGGTCACGCCGTCGCCGCGGCGGACGATCTTCACGCCCTTCACCTGGCCGAAGTCGCGCACCTGGTGGTAGTCGTTCGAGCCCATCACGGCCCACGACCACTCGCCGATGCCCTGTCCGCCGCGGGCGGGCCGCGTGCGGTTGAGGTTCAGCACCCAGGTCTGGTTGTCGCCGACGAATGCGCCCAGCTCCTTGAGGGGCACGGACATTGTGACGGTCCAGCCCTTGCCTTCCTCGACGGCGGCCTTGGCGACGGCCGAGCTGTTCCACGCCGCGTCGTCGCGATTGTTGCCCCGCGTGCGGGCGTCCATCAGCGCCCCGCGGGGGTTGACGGCGAAGTGGAAGTAGCCCTCGCGGATATCGCCCGTGACGAACACCTCGACGCAGTCGTCCTCCCACACGGCCCCATCGCGGATCGTGCAGTCCTGCTTGAGGCCCACGGTGTCGCTTTCGGCGCACTCGAAGGCCACATAGAGGTGCGTGGCGTCGAGGAGCAGGCGTGCCGAGGTCTTGAACGGCCCTGGCTTCTCCGTCGTGCACTCGCCCAGCTCCAGCGGCGGGCATTGCTGCCACAGCGGCGACTTGAGCGTGCCGTCAATCGCCGGCCCCTTCTCGACGATGGCCGCCGTCACCGCGCCGCGGGCGGGTTGCCCCGCGTGCGCCTGAACGCAGAGGCCGACGAGTAGCAGGGCACAGGACAGGACCACGGCTCGCCTCATCACGCGCCTCCTTGCCGCCACGGGTTGTTGCCTCGCATGTGCCGCGATGATACTATAAGGGCGATCGAATGTCCACGCCTCGGAGGCCCCGGAATGCTTGCTGTGTTCTCGCTGGCGGCGCACTTGGTGTTGTGCGGCACGCCGTTCACGCAGGAACTCGCCCCCTACACCCGCCCGACGGTTCGCGAGCCGTTCGCCGACGGCATCAGCCTGGCCGTGCCGGCCGAGCTGAGCAACCGGGCGCTCGCCGCGATGGGCCTGGTGGACGTGACGGCGGCGCCCTTCGGCGCCGACGCGACGGGCAGGACGGATTCCACGGCCGCCCTCCAGCGTGCCATCGTCCTGGCGCGGGACGCCCAGATGGTCTGCTTCTTCCCGCCAGGCACCTATCTGGTCTCCGACACGCTCTCCTGCATCCAGGACCTCTACCAGCGCTCGAATCGCATGGTCGTGGGTGGGCGGATGCACCCGTGCCTGCTGGTCGGCTCGCGCGAGGGCGCCCGCCCGAAGATCGTCCTCGCGCCCCGCTCGCCCCGTTTCGGCGACCCGGCAAGGCCGAAGTATGTGATCCACTTCTGGGCGCGCTCGATGGAAGACGGCCCGACGAAGCCCCAGCCCAACATCTCGATGAACCAGATGCTCGTGAACATTGACGTGTCCATCGGCGAAGGCAACCCGGGCGCGGTGGCCATCCGCCATCGGGCCGCGCAGGGCTCGGGCGTGCAGGACTGCACGATTGACGCGACGCACGGCCTCACTGGCCTCGAGGGCGGCGCCGGCTCGGGCGGCAGCCACGCGAACGTGACTGTCCTCGGCGGCCGCATCGGCCTCGACCTGCGCGAGACCCAGCCGGCGCCCACCGTGTGCGGCGTCACGCTCATCGGCCAGACCGATGCCGCCATCCTCTACGCCGGCCGCCAGGCCCTCGCGGCCGTCGGCGTGAAGATCGTCTCGCGCGCGGAAGGCCCGCTCGTCCGCGCCACGGCCCCCACCTGGGCGGTCCACAATGGCCAGGTGTGCCTCGTGGACAGCGAGATCGTCTGCGAAAGCCCCGACACCGTCGTCCTCAGCTCCGAGCGGAGCGTCTACCTGAACAACGTCTACGTCCAGGGCGCGGCCCGCATCGCCGCCAATCCCGACGGCTCGAAGCTGCCCGGCAACCCGACCGGCTGGACACGCGTCCGCGAGTACGCCCACGGCATCGCCCCGCCGCTGTGGAAGAAGCTCCAGTATCAGGCCCCCATCTACCTCGACGGCATCCGACAGACAGCGGATGTGCTGTCCGTCGTGCCTGGGGACGCACCGCCCGCCGACCTCCAGTCGCGGCATCTGTGGCCGATTGAGTTCCCGCACTTCCAGGAGAAGGGCGTCGCCAACGTCAAGGCCGCGCCGTACAACGCGAAGGGAGACGGCCAGGCCGACGACACGGCGGCCCTCCAGCGCGCCATCGCCGAGCACGACCTCGTGTTCCTGCCCAAGGGCTATTACCGGGTCACCCGCTCCCTCGTGCTGCGGCCCGCGACGAAGCTCATCGGCGTCGGCCAGCACCTCTCGATCCTCCTCGCCCGCGGTCCCGAGGGCGACTTCGCGGACCCCGCCCACCCATGCCCCCTTGTGCGGGCGGCGGACGACGCCGATGCGGAGACGATCCTGGCCTTCTGCGGCATCCTCACGCCCTATCACGTCCCCGGCGCCTACGCCCTCGAATGGCGGGCGGGAAGGCAGTCGGTGTGCCGCGCGGTGGAGTTCCTGCGGCGGCCGCTCGGCGGGTTCGCCCGCCCGCCCCAGGGCCAGGAGCCGCAGGCGCTCGGCGTGCCCCTCGTGGCGATCCGCGGCCACGGCGGCGGGCGCTGGTACAACTTCTACGGCGAGAGCTACACCCACCAGGCGGCTGGGTACCGGCATCTTCTGGTCGAGGGCACCTCCGAGCCGCTGGCGATCTACCAGTGCAACCCCGAGCACGCCCGGGGCGAGGCAAACATGGAGATCCGCCGCGCGCAGCACGCCTCGCTCTACGGCGTCAAGGGCGAGGGCAACTGCCCCATCGTGTGGATCCGCGATTCCGACCACGTGCGCATCTTCGGCTACGGCGGCAACGCCGCCGCCTTCGAGGGCACCGCGCTCTTCCGCGTGGAACGCACGCCGAACTTCCTCATCGCCAATGCCGTGGACAGCCCGCGCCTTGCGGGCGAGGGCTCCGACGACTATTTCGCCGGCCGCGGCGTCGCCCCCGACAAGTGGCACATGATCGGCGACAGGCCGGCGGCCGGCGAGCCGCTTCTCACCGAGCCGATGGACCGCCCCGTCCTCTACCGCCGCGGCCCTTGATTTGTACATACACTGTAGGTATACTTTCATGGCAGACGACCTGACCTTTGAGTGGGATCCGTGGAAGGAGAGAGCAAACCGAAGCAAGCACGCCGTCTCCTTTGAGGAGGCGCGGACGGTCTTCCTGGATCCCAACGCAGTCGAGTTCTACGACGAAGAGCATTCCGCCACTGAGGAGCGGTTCCTCATTCTTGGCCACAGTCGCCGGCTCCGGCTCTTGATGGTCAGTTGCGCTTACCGGGAGAGATCATCGCTCATCCGGATCATCTCCGCCCGGAAGGCGACCATGAGGGAGAGCACTCATTACCCAGGAGGTGCACAATGAAGCGGGAGTACGACCTCTCCAAGATGAAGAGCAGGCCCAACCGCTTTGCCAAGCGGCTCACCCGGCAGGTGACCATCCGAATGGGCACAGACGTGATTGACTACTTCAAGAAGCTCGCCGTGCAGACCGGCATCCCCTACCAAAAGCTGATCAACCTCTACCTGGCGGATTGCGTGGAGTCCGGGCGCACGCCCTCGCTCGAGTGGTCGCGGTGAGTCCCTTCACCGAAGGTTCAAGGAGCCACCCGTGAGCAGAATGCTGGGGCCGCTCATCCTGGTCGCGACGTGGCGGCTTGCGGCAGCGGTTGAGATGCCCTGCCCCGAGCCGAAGCCGACCTTCGACCACGCGGCGATTGACCGCAGGCTGAAGGAGCCGAGGTACGGCTCGCTGAAGCCGGCCTATCGCTTCCTCGCTTTCGGCCCCGAGGGAAAGACGGTCATCGCCCTCGTGGCCGACGAATCGAAGGGCCTCGGCGCCGGCGTGGACACGCTTTACGTTGACCTGAACGCGAACCGCGACATCACGGAGCCCGGGGAACGCTTCGTCCTCGACAAGCCCAGCCCAACCAAGGAGGCGAAGGGCCAGCCCCTCGTGACCTTCCACATCACCGCCTGGGGCAAGGGCCTGGTGACGGAGCGCAAGCTCGACGTGCCCGACCCCACGTTCGACTACACCCTCGCCGTCGTCAGCTCCTTCCTCCAGGTCACTGTCGCGGCGAAGGACGGCTCGTGGCAGACCAGGCTGTCGTGCTCCGACGGCACGGTGCCCTGGGGCACGCTGAAGAGCGAGGCCCCCGTCTTCCGCGTCGGCGGCAACGAGTTCGCGCTACGCAACGAGAACTTCGTCGTCACACACAATGGCCGCCACAACGTCTACGAGAACGGCGTCGGGGCCACGCTGCGCCCGGGGGCGAAGATCGAGCTGGACGGCGCGGTGCCCTTCTTCGCCGGGTCGTCGCCGCCGGTCGTCTTCGCCCAGAGCCAGTGCTGGGTCTCGGGCGGCGTCCGAGGCATCCGCGGCTGGATCGAGACACCGGGCGATGGCGAGAAGCCACATATCACACCCGTCGTCTTCCGCGACTACTGAGGGGGCACCAAGAGGAGCAGTTCGCTCCTCACCAGGTTCCATCGCCCCGGCCCCTCTCACGTGGTCATCTCGCTCGACGCCGGCCCGACCGTGGGCACGTTCGTGAAGCGGATGCCGTTCACCTTCGAGAACCCCGATTTCGGCAAGCCCGTGGCCGAGCTGCCCGCCACGGCCGAGCTTCGCAGGCGGCATCCGCAGGCCACGGTGGTCGAGCTGTGGCAGGGCGCGCCCCTGCCCCAGCTCGGCATCGCGGCCTACGATGGCGCACGCGACGTCTACTTCGGCGACGGCCGGCCCGAGAAGGGCTTCGGCGGCTCGTGCACCAACAGCGGAACCGACCTCTCCTACGGCACCGACATGCGCTACCAGCTCCACCTCGGCGGCGAGGGGCGCCGAACCCTCATCGCCTTCGACCTCTCGATGCTGCCCCGCGACGCGAAGCTCGCGAAAGCTCTCCTGATGCTCAACGTGGAGGAGCTCGACCGCAAGGCCGACCTCCGCTATCGCGTCATCGCCCTCAAGAAGCGCTGGAGCGAGGGCGTCGTGGGCGTCGTGGGCGGCCTCAACGGCACCAACGAGCTGAAGCCCCTCGGCGGCCGCAAGCTCTATCCTGTCGGCGACACCGAGAACTGGGAGCAGCCCCTCTACGCCGGCCCCAGCGACCGGCAGCCCGAGCCACTCGGCACACTATCCATCGAGAAGCCGGGCTGGCTCGCCCTCGACCTCACCGCCGCCGCAGCGAAATGGCTCGACGGCTCCTGGCCCAACCACGGCATCGCCATCGAGCCTGTCGGCGACGACTGGAAGATGGGCAGGCACGACGTGCGGATGACCGCCTCGGACTACCCCGTGGACCCCGCCTTTCGGCCGCGCCTGCTCCTCGCCCTCGACGGCGCCCCGAAGCCCGTCCCCTACCAGGTGCGCGAGCAGAACGCCGACCTCAAGGCCGCCTTCCAGCAGGCGAAGGAGGGCGGCCGCATGGTCCTCTGCCACGTCCTCGCCACGTCGTCCCTCACCAGCCGGCGCTTCGAGGCCCTGCTCGGCGCCACGCCCGCCATCTCGAAGCTCACAGGGTCGGACTTGCTCGAGGTCCGCCTCGACGCCGATCGCCCCGAGCATGCCGCCTTCCTCAAGGCATATGGCGTTCGCCGCTTCCCCTCCACCCTCCTCCTCGCGCCCCGTGATCCGGAGGGCCAACACCTCGTCCTCCTTGAACCCTTCGACTACGACACCCCCACTGGCCTCCTCCGCAGCGCCTTCGAGTTCGAGCAGCTCTACTCCCGGGCACTCCAGGGGGCTGTGAGCCGCGTTCAGCGGTGAGCCGCGAGCAGAGGAGATTCAACCGCGGATTACGCGGATGGGCGCGGATAGGACAGAGGCGGCCGAAGGGTCGAGCCTTCCTCTCAGGAGACAGCAGTGAACCAAGCGCTGCTGCACGAGAAGCTGACCGAGGAGATCATTGGCTCGGCGATGATGGTCCTCAACGAGCTAAAGCCGGGCCTCGATGAGAAGGTCTATGAGAACGCCCTCTCTGTTGAGCTCCGCTGCCGTGGACACAGGGTAGACCAGCAGAAGCAGTTTCCCGTGTACTACAGAGGCGAGTTGGTAGGGACGTTGATCCCGGACATGATCGTTGACGACCTTGTGATCGTGGACACGAAGGTCGCCCTCGCCTTCCACGAGACCCACATGGCTCAGATGATCGGCTATCTGTCCATCACGAATCTGAACGTGGCGCTCCTCCTCAACTTCAAGCGCGCCAAGCTCGACTGGAAGCGAATTGTGCGGGAAGCGCCGGACCCCGGCTCTTCCCATCCGCGGCCATCCGCGTAATCCGCGGTTGAAGCTCTTGTTCTTCGCCTGGCTCTGGCAGAGGAGATTACCCATGACGCGCGTACGGCTTTCGCGCCGTGGCTTTCTGCGGGGCACGCTGGCGGCCCCCGCCGCGCCGCTCATCCTCAAGGCGTCCGCCTTCGGGGCCAACGACCGCATCGGCATGGGCTTCATCGGCCTCGGCGGACGCGGCAGCGGCATCCTCCGCTCCTTCGTGCGGCCGAACGTCTCGGAGGCCATCGCCGTGTGCGATACCTGGCGCGACCGGGCCGAGCGGATGAGCCAGGCCCTCCCCAGCAAGCCCTACCCCACGACCGACTTCCGCGACGTTGTGACCCGCGACGACATTGACGCCGTGACCATCGCCAGCCCCGACCACTGGCACGTGCTCCTGTCCATCGCCGCCTTCAAGAACGGCAAGGACGTCTATTGCGAGAAGCCTCTCTCCGTGACCATTCAGGAGGGGCGAGCCCTTGCGGACACGGCCCGTCGCTACGGCCGCGTCTTCCAGCACGGCACCCACCAGCGCTCCTACTTCGGCTTCCGCCACGTCTGCGAGCTGGCCCTCAACGGCTACATCGGCAAGGTCCACACCATCCGCGTCTGCGAGCGCGGCGGGCACCAGTGCGGCATCCGCAAGCCTGTGCCTGTGCCGCCTCAGCTCGACCACGAGCTGTGGCTCGGCCCCGCCCCCTGGTCGCCCTTCATGGGCCAGAGCGTCGGCGGCGGCGGCTGGCAGTTCCGCTCCGACTACACGGCCGGCTGGATCTCCGGCTGCGGCGTCCACCCCCTCGACATCGCCCAGTGGGGCAACGGCACCGACCGCACCGGCCCCCTCGAGATCGAGGGCACAGGCACCTTCCCCACCGACGGCTACAACGACACGGCGATTGACTGGAACGTGACATTCCGCTATGCGAACGGCGTGAAGCTCATCTTCACGAGCACGCACGACAACGTGAACTCGCCCGAGGTCGGCGCCCGCTTCGAGGGCACGGAGGGCTGGGCCATGGCCCAGGGCAACGCCGCGTCGTACCTCGGCCAGCCCGAATCGCTGCTCAAGGTGCAGTTCAAGCCCAACGACATCCGCCTCTGCGAGTCCCGCGACCACTCGGGCAACTTCCTCGACTGCGTCCGGAGCCGCCGCGAGACCGTTGCCCCTGCCGAAGTCGCCCACCGCTCCACCACCCTCTGCCTCCTGGCCGACATCGCCCTTCGCCTCAAGCGTCGGCTCCGCTGGAACCCCGACAAGGAGCAATTCCTCGGCGACGACGAGGCCAACCGCCGCCTCTCCCGCGCCATGCGCGAGCCGTGGAGGCTGTGAGGGGTGGGGGGCCACACCTACTTCCTGACCTTCTTGGCGCGGCAGACCCAGACATCCCCGTTGCTGTAGTGCACAACCACGTCCCGCGCCGGATCGTAGTAGCCGATCATGTATCCCGTGGACGGCTGCGGGCCTTGGGTCTCGACCGGCGTCCATTCGTTGGCCGTCACTTCATAGAGCCACATGTGGGGCTTCACGTTGGTGGTGAACAGCACACAGCACTTGGCCGCGCTGTCGTAGTCGAAGTAGCACGAGCTGGACCGCCCGCCGGTCGGCGCCTTGGGCTGGGCCAGCCGCCAGGTTTCCGTGTCGAAGGAGTAGACCCACGTCGGGGCCGTGCCCTCCTTGCCCGGCGGCACGATGACCACGACGCTCCGGGTGTCGGGGTCGTAGGCGGTTGACGAGGCATAGCCGCCCCCGCCGTCCTTCTTCGAGAGCTTCTTCTTCGTTCGCGCGTCCGGATCGTAGAGGGCCAGTTCACTGGAGCTCACCCAATAGGACTTCAGGTGAGCGATATAGCGGGCGGACGGGTCGCGCCCGCACAGGGGGACGTTCTCCGTGATGTAGCCCCACTTGCGTCCGTAGGGGTCGAAGGTCAGGAGGTAGGGCGCCGGCTTCCAGCGGGCCGCCAGCTCGGCGTCGGTCATGCCCAGTCCCTGCGCCACAACCTTGCTGTTGACGAATACCGCGCCGCGCAGCGACTCGGGCATGAAGGCCACCCGCCGCTGCGAATCATAGTTCCAGCCGTCGAACGTGTGGCTCAGCCTGGGCGGGCCGCCGCGCCGGGTCTTGAGGACCCCGTCCTCGATCGCCAGGTTCTCCTTGATCCACTCCGGCGGCCTCCCGTGCGCCGGCGGGTCCGCGCCGTAGAGGCAGACCCAGATGTTGGCCGCCAGGTCGTACTCCCAGACGTCGTTGTAGGGCCGGATGTTGTGGCCGCCGCCGGCGTAGATCGCCCGCTTGCGGTCGGGCATCCAGGCCATCTTGTTGCTGTAGTCGCGCCCGTACGGCCCGACCCGCCGCATGCTGTTCCAGTCGAAGGCACTCACCCAGTCCAGGTCGCCGGTCACCTTCGGCGGCGGCAACTTCATCCAGGTGTTCGCCGGCAGGGCGGCGATCCTCGCCAGAAGCTCCCCGTCCGGCTCCAAGGCCGGCTCGACTCCGGCCGCTCGCGCCGCGGTCGTGCTGGTGGCCAGCGCGGCCAGCATGCCCAGGACACAAGCCCACTTGCTCACCTCGTCTCCTCCGGACAGAAGAGCAGAATGCCCCCTCTCCCCCTTCACGCCGCAATCGTAGGCGGACGGGACCGCTCTGTCAAGAGCACAGGGCTTAGTTTGACGTGCCAGTAAAGGGGGAGGGCCACAAGAAGCGCCAAGGCGGATCCGGAGAGGCGTGATCATCTTGCCGCAGCCCATGGGTGTCGGGCGCCGGGGCAGTGCAGTATCACATGTCCTTGCGCCCCTGTGGCTTATGGCACGGCTCCCCCCGGCCACCCCGCCCCGCCAAGATGCTCACCCCCCGTTGCGCGCGCGTGATCATCTTGAACACCTTGAGCGAAGAGGATGAAGCGGGTGTTTGACTTTCCCACTCCGCGCAGGATAATGGCTCGAGGGCGGGTGTGGATGAATGAGGCAAAGGGGCTGACGCGCCAGGCACGTCAGGACGAGCATCAGCACGAGGAAGGAGCTTCTGCGTGGGCATCAGGCTGCTGGTCTGGCCGGTGTGCCTCGCTGCGGCGCTTGCTCTGGGCGGCGAGAGGGGCATCGTGCGGCTGCGGGGGTTCGAGCCCGAGGAGATGAAGGCGTTCGGGAAGCCCGGGAAGCCGATCGCCACGAAGTCGCCCGCCCCGGGCTTCCGGGCCGAGCCGCCCGACCCCAACGCCGATAGCTACGCCATCTACGACGCGGCGGGGTCGAGGGACTGGCCGAAGCTTACGCTCGTCAAGGCCCACGCGACCGAGGGCGGCTACGCCCTACGCTACGATGTGGGCGACTGGCACGAGCGCTACAGCCGCCAGCCCGCCATCACGGGGCACCCTCCCATCGGCGGCTACCACGACGTCCTCGACTGGCTCTGGCAACGCCACTGCCTCATCTGGTCGGAGGGGGATGCCAGGAAGCCGCTCGACTGGTCGGCCTTCGACCGACTGCGGTTCGACGCCTTCGCGCCCGACGCCCCTGCGGTGCTGGGCGTGCGGGTGCGCGACGCGAGCGCGACCGAGGGCCGGCCCGCCTCGCACCCCCACGGCATTCGCACGGCACTTGGCGTCTTCAAGGTTCCGAAGGGGCAGGCCGTCACCTGCGAGTTCCCGCTCGCCGAGATGGCCCGCGTCGCCGAGGCCGACCTCTCCCGCCTCCACTGGATGCACATCCGCCTCAACGGCTACGAGGGCAGGACGAGCGTGTTCCTCGACAACCTGCGCCTGCTCCCGAAGGGGGCGAGGGAGGAGCCGAAGCTGCCGCTCGTCACGATGGAAGGCGAGCCGCGGCCCTTCGCGCGCAAGGTGTGGGACAAGAATCCCCCGCCCGCGGCGACACGTGAGTTCGCGCGCGAGCTCGGCCCCGTCGAGAAGCTTGGGCCGGTCACCGTGCTCGAGGCCCCCGGCCAGTATGCCTGCGGCTACGGCCACCTCGGGGGCCACGGCGCCACCTACTTTCAGTCCGCCCGCCGCGGCGTCGTGGCCTGGGACAACACCCGCCTCGCCATTGTCGTCGGCGCGAGCATGAAGGACAGGGCTCGGCCCTTCACCTGGGGCGGCGTGGGCGAGTCGGGCGGCGTGCTCCTCCTCGCCAGCCACGACGGCGGCCGCACCTGGGGCGGCCCGCGGCCGGGCGACGAGCGGCCCCTCCTCATCCAGGACTGGTACTGGCGGGCCACGATGGCCTCCGACGCCAGCGGCGCCCTCTACTCCGTCGGCACGCAGAACTGCGATTCCTACGTCGAGGGCTTCGACGTCTTCTTCCGCCGCCTCGCCTTCGACGGCACGGGCTGGACCTACGACCGCTTCAGCCTGATTGACCAGAACGGCTACAAGTGCCCCGGCCCCGCCCGCGCCCTGCGGCTCGCCAGTGGCCGCATCTGGGCCGCCTGGAGCGACGGCTTCGGCGGCATCTACGGCAAGCACTCCGACGACGACGGGCTGACCTGGAAGCCCTGCAAGGACGCCTCGGCGACGACCCTCCCGCGCCCCTTCTACGAGCCGCGGCCCGGCACGCCCCCGCCGAAGGAGGTGCTCCTCTGGCCCGCCGAGCCGGCTGCCGGCCCGCTCCTCGTGCCCTTCAAGGGTCAGGTCGCGGCCATCGCCTTCGACGGCAGCCGCTGGGCCGCCCACGACGGCAACGCCTGGGGGCCGACCCAGAAGGTGCCCTGGAAGGCGGCTCGGGGCGGCCAGGCATCGGAGGCCGTCCTCGGCGCCGACCACATCTTCCTCGCCCGCGCCGAGGGCGAGAAGGACGCGAAGACCCTCGTCGCCCTCCGGTTGGAGCGCGACCAATGGCAAGGGCCGGAGGCCCTCGCCACGGGCAAGCTCGGCAGCAGCATCCTCACCGCCAGCGGAGCCGCCGCCTTCTGCTTCTACGTCCTGGAAGAGCAGGGGGACGGCAAGCCGCTCTACGCCATCTATGCCCGCCGCTGGGCCAATGGCTCATGGGGCCTCCCCGAGAAGGTTGCCACCGAAACCGACCGCATCAACGAGCTTGCCGCCCCCAGCGTTTGCCCGCCCACGTACGCCGCGATCTTCTGGGACCAGCGCACCGAGAGCCCCAGGCAGCCCACCTGGCTCCGCTTCGCCCGAATCCCAAGCCGCTGAGGGACAAGCGTTGACGTGCCAGGCAGGTCAAGGGTCAAGAGGACGTCAAGAGGACGCAACCCAATGATGGAAGGAACGACTGCCATGCTGGAGGTCTCGTGGGGCACGATGGTTCTTCTGGCCTTCCTGCTGGCCACCCTTGCCGTGGCAGCCGCCCCTGCTCCCCCGGAGGCGCAGGTCCTCGAGCGGAACGACTTGCCCGGCGGCCTCGTCCGCGAGAAACTCCGTCTCCCGGGCTTCGATCCCGACGAGGCCGTGCCGGCGGTCGCTTTCCATCCGGCGTCGGGCGGGCCGTTCCCCGTGGCCATCGCCCTCCACGGCTTCCGGTGCGCGAAGGAGGAGCTCGAGGCGTGGTGCCGCGATCTCGCGGCCCGGGGCGTCTTCGCACTCGCCCTCGACGCCCATCTCCACGGCGAACGCTCCGTCGCCGGCGTCTTTCACGGCGACAAGATCGCCTCGCTCGGCGCGGAGTACAGCATCTGGGTCCATCAGACCTCCATCGCCCGCACGGCGAGGGATGTGCCGGTCATCCTTGACTCGCTCGCGCGTCGCCCCGACATGGATGTGTCCCGCGTCGCCGCGGCGGGGGTGTCCATGGGGGGCGCCACGGCCATGGTCCTCGCCTGGCGGGAGCCCCGCGTGCGCGTCGTGGCAAGCATCATCGGCGCCGTGGACTTCTGGTGGGACGTGACGAAGCTCCCTCCCGGCCCCGAGCAGGAGGCGCGGAAGGCATCCTACGGCCCCCGCCTCCGCGAGCTGGTCGCGTCGCTCGACCCGCGGCCCCGCCTCGCGCGAATCCCCCCGAAGGCCCTCTTCCTCACGAACGGCGGCCGCGACGAGTACATTGACCTCGAGTCGGTGCGCCGCTTCGTGGCGGAGATCGAGCCGCTGTATGGAGGGGACCGGAGCCGCCTGCGCTTCCTCCCGTTCCCCGAGGCGGGACACGGCGTCACCGAGGCCATGTGGAAGGAGGCGCAGGAGTGGATCGTCCGGGGCCTGGGCCGGTGACGCGGCGACGTGTCCACCCCGTCGCCAGTGGACATTGTGAGGAAGTGTTGACGTGCCAGGCACGTCACGGGAAGGATGGCAAGGATGACGCCTGACCCCTGGCGCTGGTTTCCCGAGGCACGGTTCGGGATGTTCATTCACTGGGGACCGTATGCGGTTCACGGCCGCGGTGAGCAGGTGCTGTTCCGCGAGCACCTCGACCAGCGTGAATATGCCGAGGCCGCCTGCCGCTGGAAGCCCACGCACTTCGACGCCGCTGAATGGGCCACCGTGGCCCGCGACGCCGGGATGCGCTATGCGGTGCTCACGACCCGGCACCACGACGGCTTCTGCCTGTGGAACTCGGCGTTCACCGACTACTCGTCGGCCGCCCAGGCGCCGAAGCGGGACTTCGTCCGCGAATACGTCGAGGCGTTCCGCGCGGCAGGGCTGCGCGTGGGCCTCTACTATTCGCTCGCCGACTGGCGCATCCCCGCCTACTGGGAGGGCCCCGCCCACGACCCCGAAGGCTGGGACGCCTTCCGCACCTATGTGCACAACCAGGTGCGCGAGCTGCTGACGAACTACGGGCGGACCGACGTGATCTGGTTCGACGGCGCCTGGCCCCACGACCAGCGCGAGTGGGGGAGCGCCGAGCTGGTGAAGACGATTCGCTCGCTCCAGCCCGGCATCCTGATCAACAACCGGCTCGGCGTGGCGCCGCCCGACGCGACGCCCTCGGCCGATGGCGGCCTGGGCGCGGGTGAGTCGCGCCTCCTCGGCGACTTCGGCACGCCCGAACACCACATCACAGCCGACCCGAATCGCTTGTGGGAGTCGTGCCAGGTGAGCACGTGGCGCCTCTGGGGCTACACGATCGGCGAGCGGTGGCGCCCGGCCGACCTGTTGCTCGACATGCTCGTCGAGGCCGCGAGCAAGGGGGGCAATCTGCTGCTGAACGTCGGCCCGGAACCCGATGGGGAACTCCCGACCGAATTCGTCGAGCGGGCGCGGGCCATCGGCGAGTGGCTGCGGGTCCACGGCGAGTGCATCTACGGCTCCGAGGCGGGCGAGGTCTGCGAGTTCATCACCTGCGGCCGCCAGATTCGCAAGGGCAACAGCCTCTACCTCGTCATCCGCTTCTGGGACGGGCGGCCCGCCCTCACCCTCGGCGGCCTGGCGACGCGGGTCGTCCGCGCCACGCTCCTCACCACGGGGCAGCGGCTCGACTTCGCACAGACTGCCGACCACCTCGTCCTCAAGGGCCTGCCCGCGAAGCCGCCGAACGACCTCTTCCCCGTCATCAAGCTGGAGTGCGACGGCCCGCCGAAGCCGTGCGCCTGGGCCGCCAACCGCCTCTGGTGCGGCGACCCCCGCCGCATGACCCCCTGGGCCGCCGCTCCGCCTGTTTGACTGCGCTCGGGGCCGCGGCTATAATCGCGGGATGCTGGTCATCGAGCGGCTCACCAAGCGGTTCGGCACCAAGACGGCGGTCAACGACCTCTCGCTGGAGGTGCGCGCGGGCGAGCTGTACGCCTTCCTCGGCCCCAACGGAGCGGGGAAGACGACCACGCTGAAGTGCGTGGCGGGCCTGCTGTGGCCGTCGGGCGGGCGCGTGCTCGTGGGCGGCCACGACGTGCACGCGGCGCCCGTGGCGGCCAAGCGCCTGCTGAGCTACGTGCCCGACCAGCCGTACCTCTACGAGAAGCTCTCGGGCCGCGAGTTCCTGCTCTTCGTCGGCCGGCTCTACGGCCTCGACCGGCGAAAGTGCGTGGAGGCGGTGGACGGCCTGATGGACCTCTTCGAGGCCGGGGAGTGGGCGGACGAGCTGGCCGAGAACTACTCGCACGGCATGCGCCAGAAGATCGTGCTGTCGGCCGCCCTGCTCCACGACCCGAAGCTGCTGGTCGTGGACGAGCCGATGGTGGGACTCGACCCCGCCAGCGCCAAGCTGGTCAAGGCCGTGCTCCGCCAGCGCGTCGGGGCCGGCTGCGCCGTGCTCATGTCCACCCACACCCTCTCCGTGGCCGACGAGGTGGCCGACCGCGTGGGCATCATTCATCGGGGCCGCCTGGTGATCCAGGGCACCCAGCAGGACCTCCGCCGCTCCGCATCGGCGAGCGGGAGCCTGGAGGACGTGTTCCTCGAGCTCACCGAGGGCGCGGCACGCGCCGAGGCCCGGCCCGTTCCATCCACGTGATTGCCTGAGGCCCGCCCGTGTACCCACTCGACCCCCTGGCGCGCGAACGGATGCAGGGCATCCTCGCACCCTTGTTCCTCGAACACCAGGAGATCGAGTTCCGCAACGGCGTGATCTTCCACGGCTGGGCCAGCGCCTATTGCGAGCAGCACCGCCGCGAGGTCGAGCGCGGCCTGCGCCAGCTCCCCGGGGCCTTCTGCTTCGAGCGCCTCGACGGCAGGACCTATCTGACCTACACCATGCCCGGCCCGGGGGCCAAGCCGGTCAACTGGCTCCTCCATGCCTTGCTCTTCGTGGCGACCGTGCTCACCACGCTGGTCGCCGGCGCGGCCTGGCGGTTCGACAGCTTCCTCGAGGCCTTCGCGGGCAGCCTGATGGGCGCGCCGGGCAGCATGTCGTTCCTCGAGCTCATGGAGGCCCTCATCACCGAGGGCGGGCCGTTCTCGCTCGCCATCCTCCTCATCCTTGGGTCGCATGAGTGCGGGCACTACTTCATGGCCCGCCGGTACGGGATGCTGGTCACGCCGCCGTTCTTCCTCCCCGCGCCGATTCCGCCGATCGGCACGTTCGGCGCGGTCATTCGCATGCGCAGCCCGATGCTGCACCGGCGGGCGCTGCTGGACGTGGGGCTGGCCGGGCCCCTCGCCGGCCTCGCCGTGGCCCTGCCGTTCCTCATATACGGCCTGCTGCACAGCAAGTTCGCAATCGTCCGCTACTGGGAAGAGGGTGGGGCGTTGACCTTTGGCGACTCGGCCCTCACCTGGGCGCTGTCGCGGCTGCTCGTGGGCGCGCCGCCGGCGGGCTATGCCCTCGACTGGCTCTCGCACCCCTTCGCCTGGGCCGGCTGGATCGGCGTGCTCGTGACCTCGCTGAACCTCATCCCCGTCGGGCAGCTCGACGGCGGCCACGTGGCCTACGCCCTCGTGGGGCGCCGCCAGCGCTACGTGGCGTTGTTCTTCATCGGCGTGCTCGTGGCCCTCAGCGGCCAATGGCGGGGCTGGCTCTTCTGGTGCGTCGTGATGGTCACGCTGGTGCGGGTGGCGCATCCGCCCGTGGTCATCGAGGGCGTGCCGCTGGGGACCGGCCGCAGGATCCTCGGCTGGGCATCGGCCGTGCTCTTCCTGCTCGTCTTCATGCCCACCCCCGTCCGCGGCATCTTCTAGATGGCCCGCCACGGTGCGCGCCAGCAGTAGTCGCAAGCGGCTCGCCTGGGAAATGCGGCTGGGAGCTTCCCGGCACGGTCAAGGTCGGGGGATGCGCGCTTGACACCCTGGACGCGCGGGGTAGAATGAGACTGTGGCTGAAGGTCGCGACTGCAGGACAATGAGGGACGAACTAGGATGGCGGCAGTGGATGCAGCAGAATATGAGTATCTGTTGCCGATCTTCGTAGGGCACCCGTTTCGGTCGAGGCAGACGGAGGGGCTCCGAACCGCGATTCAACTCGTCTGCAACGCGGTCAACGAGCGCCAGGGTCAACGGAAGCGGTTCCTCTGGGTTCCGCGGTTTCTGGGGGAGCTGGATGAGAGCCAGCCGACAAGCGTCCTGCATGCGGTTACCGAGGCCCTCCGGCAGTCCGCGCTCTCCCTCTTCGAGATCACCGACTGCGCGAGCCCGAACGTTTTCCTGGAACTCGGCATTGCGATTGGCATGGGCCGGTCGATGGCGCTCCTGATGCGCAAGCCGTACAGCCCACCTGCGGACTTGAGGGGACTCCGAGGCATCGAGTACGAGGATGAACTGGACCTCCAGATCCAGGTCAGGGACTTCCTCGAGGCCCGGCTGCGGGAGCTGCAACGGCCCCCGTCGCCGGAGCAATCGGCGACCCATCTGAAGATGCAGATTGACGCGAACTGGGTCCATCGCATCCAGACCGCGACCAAGGCGCTCTACTTCTTTGCTGGCGATGTCTCGTGGGCGAAGACGTACTCGGGTCTCCTGCAAGGGGCGACCGAGCGGGGTGTCACCGTGCGGGTCTGTTGCCGGGAGCCTGACCCGGACGAGGCGGCGAAATGGCGAAACGTCGACCTCCTCAAGGGATCAGGGTGCCACGTGAAGCTTTTCGGCCCCCTGCTCGATCCGCGCGTTCGAGGGCTGGTCGTGGACCCCTCCGAGATGAGCGAGGTAACGGAGGTCATGATCGTGGAAAAGGAGACCCGGAGAGGCGGCCGGAAGGACTACGAGAGAACGGGCTGGACGATCGGCGAGAGTGAGTTTCTCTATACGGCGACTCTCTACCGCGGGAACAGGGAGACGAGGCTTGCGGGAGCCTTGATCCGGCTGTTTGAGGCCACCTGGAGGGATTCGGCCGCGAAGTCCTATTGAGCCGGCCGCGCGAGTCGCGCGGACTTCGAATGACGAGGGACGCCATGGGGCGAGGGATGATCCTCCGGGCGGCTTCGTGGGACGCCACGGAGTCGAGGATACGGCGAGTGCCGCAGTACGCGGCATGCCGCTCCCTGCGTGAATGCGAGTTCCCGCCCGCGCGCCTGATGCCCCTGTGCAAGACGGTGCGGACCTACCGGCTGAGGCGAGTGGAGGAGCTGGTCGCCGGGTACCGCCATGGCTCGATAGCCCTCTTCAGGAGCGTTCTGCTGGAGAGCGACAGAGGGGGGCCGGTTCTGATTCCGCCACCCATCATCGAGCGCCACGCCTCGTCCTTCGTCGTCGTGGACGGGCTGCACCGGGTGTATCTCGCGCGGGCGTTGGGGGAACGTGCGATCGTGGTCGCCCTGGCCCAAGGTGGGCTCGAGCCACTCCCGGGCGCCATCCTGGCTTGGGAGCAGATTGAGGTCCGGAACCGGCACACGCGGCGAAGTGCCAAGTTCCTGAATTTCGAGGAACGTCATTTCCGGGATATCCCGCGAGTCCTTGATCACGACACGCCTGGCTCCGGACCCCGATAGGCAGAAACCGGGCAGATAGCTCGGCACCGTGGCTAGGTCTTGTTCCGCAGCCGCCAGCCGGGGAGGACCTCGGGCTTCTGGCCCTCGGGCAACGGCTCGACCAGCTTGCCGTAGAGGTCGGGCCGCCGCGCCTTCAGATACCGCCGCCCGCTCGACAGCACGAGCTTGTCCGGCGTGCACAGGCCCACCACCACGTCGTCGCCCAAGGCCGTGGATTCCGCCACAATCTCCCCAAACGGGTCTATCACCATCGCGTTGCCTGTCTTGATCGTGTCGGCGTCCACCCCGACGGCGTTGGTGAAGATGTAGTAGACACCGTTTTCGTAGGCCCGCGTGGGGAGCCAGCGGAGGAGCCAGCCGCGGCCCGACGGCCCGGTGAAGGCCATCCGCAGCGGCACGGGGTCGCGCTCGCGGTTGTCCCAGAGCTTCCGGTCAATCCGCGTGCGCCCGGGCATGGGGCTCTCGACGCCGCAGGTCACGTGGGGCGCGAAGACCACCTCGGCCCCCAGCATCGCGGTGATCCGCGGGTTCTCCACCAGGTTGTTGTCGTAGCAGATGAGGATGCCGCAGCGGATGCCGCACAGGTCGAACACCACGTAGCGGTCGCCACAGGCCAGGTGCGGGCTGATGAAGGCGTGAAGCTTGCGGAACTTGGCCACGAAGCCCTCGGGGGCCACGGCCACGTAGCAGTTGTGCAGGCGTCCCGAGTCCTTCTCGACGAGCCCGGCGAGCAGCGGCACGCCCAGGGCCTTGCTGAGGGCGATGAGGCGCTGGGTGCTCGGCCCGGCAGGCACCTCCTCGGCCAGGGCCTCAAGCTGCTCGCGGCTGAGGTCCTGGAGGAAGGTGTAGCCGGTGATGCAGCACTCGTGGAAGCTCACGATCTCGGCCTTCTCGGCCACGGCGCGGCGGGCCAGGGCCTCGATGCGGCTGAAATTGTAGCCCTTGTCGGCGTCCCTGGCCTCGAACTGTGCGGCGGCGATTCGGATGTCGCGCATGGCGTTCCCCCTGTGCAGACGTTCCCAGACCACGACCGCCCACAGGGTGCCACACTTCCCCGCCGCCGTCAAGTGCCTCGGCCCCAGCGCCTCAGCCCCGTGGCGTGCGCACGACGTGCCGGCTCTCGCCGCATGGAAGGGGCGAGCGCCGTAGCGCTCCCGTGGGGCCGGCCGCCAGCAAGACGGCCTTGACGCCCTCGGGCACGGCGAGGCGAAGCTCGTGGCCACCCTCGGCCTTCTGCGCCGCGAAGGCAATCGGGCCGTGGGGCGTGTGGGCGGCCAGCTCGAGGCTCGAGAGGTCGCCAAGCTGCGGACGAATCTCGCAACGGGCGAAGCCGGGGGCCGTCGGGCGAATGCCCGCGAGGCTCATGAACGCCACGTACAGCGGCGCGACGGGGCAGTGGCTCCACTGGTCGCCGCTGTCGGGCTCGGCCTTCCAGGACTCCTGAAGCGTGTTGTTCCGGACGACCGAGGGGAGCGTGGCCCAGCGCTCGCGCAGGTCGCGGAGCAGGGCGTCAGTGCGTCCGCCCTTGGCCAGCGCCCAGAGGCGCCAGCCGGCGTTGGCGGGATACGAGAGGCCCATCTCGGGCGGGCAGTCGGCGAGGGCGCGCAGCCCCGCACCCGTTTCGCTGCCGGGGCACTGGCCGAAGAGGATGGCCGTCGCCAGCGAGCGGTCGCACAGGCGTGGCGAGCGCTCGTCGGCCAGCCACGGCAGATTGGCGACGAAGAGGCCCCGCTCCGGGCTCCAGAACTTCCGCACGGCGGCGGCCTGGAGCTTCTTGCCGAAGGTCACGAACTGCCGCGCCTGCCGCCCGTCGCCGAACTCGCGGGCCAGCGGCGCCAGAGCGTGCTGGAGCATCGCCGCCGCGTAGAGGTTGAACGCGCACTGCTTGTGCCGCTGCGCGCGGTAGGCGTCGTGATCGATCCAGACGGCGGGCACGCCCATGCCCTCGACGGGCAGCAACCCGTCCTCGCGGCGCACGATGGTCCGCAGATACTCGGCGAAGCGGAGGAGGCGGGGATACGGCTCGCGAGTCGCCTCAAGGTCGCCCGTCTCCCAGTAGTGGTTCCAGCAGTCGAAGGCGAAGCCCACGCCGTGGTCGAGCAGCGGCCCCCACACGGTCGCGCCCACCTGCCGCTGCATCACGCGGGCCAGGCGGTCGTAGGCGGGCCAACAGTCGAGGAAATAGCCGTCGAGCGTCAGCCCCTGGCTGAATGTCGCGAGGAAGCGGGCGGGGAGGCGCGTCTCGCCGAAGGCGTAGCGGATGGCGTGGAGCTGGTGCCCCACGTCGCCGCTGTACTGCTGCCGCTCGCGGCCCATGCCGTCCACGCACGTCTCCTGGGCGCAGTTGTGCAGCGTGTTGACGCTCGCGTCGAAGAGACGCTGGAGCGCCGGCTCGCCGCAGACGACACCCGCTGTCTTAAGAAAGGACAGCGGGTGTCGTTCTGGCCAGGGGAACGTGCGGCGCCGCACGCCGACCTCGCGGATCACCACGCCGCCGTCGTCGGGGGCGGGCTCCTGCCTGTGGCACGCGGGCTGCGGCACCGGGCAGCGAATGTGAAGCTGGAGCCAGCGGAGCGACTCGAAGTCGAACGCCTCGAAGCGGTTGACCCCCTCGCGGCAGACGAAGCGCGACCAGGCGTAGAAACGGGTGTCGAGCCAGGCCGTCTTCGCGGGGTCGTGGGCCTCCTGGGCCATCAGCTCCACGACCGTGCCCGCGGGCGCCTCGATGGCGAAATGGGGCCAGCCGACGATCTGCTCGGCGAACTCGAACGTCGCGTAGATGCCCGTGTTTGGCGGCGTCGCCGGCAGGTGCCAGACACCCTCGCCGACGGACACCGCCAGCGGCTGCGGCACGGCCTCGAAGGCGTCGGGCATGCGGAACTCGAACCAGTCGTCGGGGTCGCGCTTCCAGATGACGATGCCCGAATCGCTGAGGCGGGCGGCGGGCACCTCGGTCTCGCGCATCAGCGGAATGCTCCGCTGGCGGAGCGCGGCGTCGGAGGAGGCGGGAATGCCGCTGCCGCCGAGATAGTCGTCGTAGCCCGTGCACATCGAAGGCTTGTCCGCCCGGCCCGCCAGCACCATCGCGGGGCGCCACTGGTGGCACAGGCGTCCCGCCTGTGAAACGTTGGGCTTGAACTCCAGCGTGTCCCAGCCGTAGGGGTGGAACCGCGCATCGAATTCCTCCTGAAGCGCCCGCAGGAACCAGCGGCGGTATTGGCCGGGGCGGTGCGCGCGGTCGAGCAGGCAGAGCCACGAATCATCCGTGACCACCTGCTCCGTGCGTCCGCCGACGAACTCCATATCCAGGCAGAGCAGCAGCCCGGGCTTGCCCATTGGCCAGGTGCCTTCGCCGTGGCCGTAGAAGAGCACCTCGACGCCGAGCACGTTGTAGCCCGGCCGCAGCAGTGCCGTGAGGTCGAGCGGGTCGGCCTCTGGCCAGCGCGGGTCGGCGGGCGCCGGCCCCCACTGCACGCGTTCGCCGTTCACCGTCAGGCGATAGCGGCTGTCGGCGGCGATCCACCCCGTCGCCCGCACCGGCCGTTCGGGCAGGTCCAGGTCCTTGCGAAACAGCACAAACGAATTCGCCAGCGTCCGCTGCGAGGGCAGCCAGATCCATCGGGCCGGGCTGAGGTCCAAGGCCATGCGTGTTGCTCCTGTTGCGGCGAGTCCATGCCGCGCAAACTTGGCTCGGCTGTTCGGGAGCCCCAACGGGGCGTACTATAATAGCCCAGGGCAACGCCCTGGGGAACGGCGCGGTCCCCGGCCAGCCCTGAAAGGGCGTACTATTGCCGGTGGACCGTAGTACGCCCTTTCAGGGCTGCGCACGTTTGCCCGCCAGTACCCAGGGCGTTGCCCTGGGCTATCATAGTACGCTCCTTCGGAGCTGGAATCCCGAAGCAAGAGGCCAATACCTGGGGGCCTCTGTCACTTGGCGGCACGGGATTGACAGGCCACCGCAATGAGCATACCATATTCGTGTGTGGCCCGCATAGCCATCCGAGGAAGGTGGATAGCATGGCCATCGGCAAGCGAACAGTCGCGCGTAAGCTCTCCTCGTATCTGCGGCACCGGATCACCCTGGCCGAGTTGGTTGGCTGGTCGGAGCGCGCGATGATGGAGGCCGAGTTCTCGCAGGCCGATCTTCCCGTGGTGCGAGACGTTGTCAGCCGCCTCGGCGTGGCCGACGTCCGCGCCTTCGGCCTTCCGTGGGAGGATTGCGAGGACATGCTCCACCGCCTCGGCTACGCCGTGCACCTGGATATCGTGGCACGGTAGGGCCGCGAATTCGCGCCCGGTCCTCAGCAGAAGGTGGGTACCGGTGAGCCACGGAGATCGCGAAGCCGATGCCAGGAGGCGAAGACCGATAGTAGGGCCTCTGTGCTTCAGTGTCTTGCCCGCTCTTCTTGTCGTGCTCGTGCTCGTGTGCACGATCCTACCCTGGTCCTCGCGGCGCCCGCTCGGCAGGTACTGCCGCGAAACGATGAGGAATCTCTATCGAGGCACTAGGGTGTACCTCTCCGAGTTCGACGAGTTCCTGCCGTCAGCATGGCACGTGGGGAGCGCGAGCCTTGCCAATGACCTCAGCAATCTCACCTACTACCGATGTTCAGTGACTGAGCGCTTCATTAACTTCTACGGGCGGATCCTCCCAAAGGACTTGGTTCGCTGCAATGGAGATCCTCGGGCTGCCCAGAGGGAGAAGTTCCGGGAGATCCACGGGGAGTGGACCGATCCCGTGGAGGGCGGTTGGACGCGTGATTACTTCGCTCCCGACATCGTCTTTCGAATGCCCCAGCCACCGACTCTGCCACTCGATAGGCATGCGAACTATGTTGACCTGACGGAGCGTGTCGGGGTCAGCGCTTCGGACAGGCCGCTTCTGGCCGATGTGAATGCCTCGCTGCCCAATCCAGAGGCCCGCGACCCGGACGATCCCGAGCACGAGGCGGAGATGCGGAAGGGCTTCAGCGTCGTGCAGGCGGCGGGGATGGATGTGTTCGTGGGCGTGGGACAGAGCCTGCGCCGCGCGGGGGATTACTCGACCAGCCGCTTCGACTTCCGACATTCAAAGGGCGTCAACATCCTCTTCCTCGACGGGCACGTGGAGTGTGTCAAGGCCGACGAGAAGGCCCGGCTGGAGAAGATACATCGGTACTGGAACAGCATCGAGCCGAGCGCCGACCCGGGGAGTGCGCCGCGTTGACATGGGTTGGCTCCTCTGAAAGGTGCTTCGCTTCGCTCAGCATGACAGGGCTGGCGGCGCGGGCGGGCTAGTCCCTCGTGACCCGCACGTTCACGTCCACGCTCCGTGAGCCCTGGAGGTCGAAGGAGCCTGTGAGGGTGCCGAGGCCCTCGATCCGAAGCCGCAGCACGGGAGAGGCGCCGCCGGTGTCGAGGGTCCAGGTCCTCAGGCGCTCGGCGAGCTTGAGGTTGGCTTCGAGCAGGCTCGCGGGGAGCCAGAGGGCCTTGCTGGCCTGGGCGGCCTTGACGAGGCGGCCGTCGCGCCCCGCGGCGAGGAAGTCGGCGGCGCTCTTGAACCGCAGTCCCTGGGCGTGCGCCCGGGCGAGGAAGCTGGTGAGCGTGCCCACGATGGCCTGGAGGTAGCGGTCGCGGGTGGCGTCGGGCTTGAGCGAGAGGCACCACTGCTCCCATTCGCCCTGGAGGTCGTTGGCCTTCCGCCCAAACACGCCGCGGAACGACTCGAGCGGCGGCTTGCTCTGCGCCGCGGCCTTGATGAGGGCGACGAGGGCGTCGCGGTAGCGCTCGTTCGGGCCGTGGGCGAGGAAGTGCACGAGCGACCAGGCCTGGTCGTAGTTCTCGGTCGCCACGTCGGCGTTCCAGGTCTTCTGGTCCATGTCCACGAAGCGGAGGAGGGGCTTGAGCTTCTTCGCGCAGATGGCCGCCTGGACGCGGGCCAGGCGGAAGGGCGAGATGACGCCGGTGACGAACTCGTCGCCGGTCCAGAGTGCCTCGGAGTAGTATTCGGCCAGTCCCTCGTTGAGCCAGGGGGGCCAGCGGCCGCCCACGGACTGGCGGGCGAACTGGTGCCAGCACTCGTGCTGGAGCAGGTCCCACAGGGCGGCGGGCCGGCCGGGGGTGCAGACGCCGAGGACGGCCTCGCCGAGGTAGACGCCGTGGCTGCCCTTGAGGCCGCCGGCCGCGAGGTACGCCTCCATCGAGTCGAACAGGTAGATAGGGAGCTTGCTCCTGACCTGTCGCGGGAAGCCGCTGGTGCGGCGATGGTAGTCCTTCGCCATCGCTGTGAGGCGGGCGCCGGCCTCGCGGAGGGTCGCCTCGTCGAGCTTGCTGTAGATGTCGTAGAAGCGGGTGGCGGTCTTCGGCAGGTTGGCGGGGAGCCTGGCCCGGCGCGGCTCCTCGGCGGCGGCGAGGGCAGCGGCGGCAGCGAACGCCAGGGGCATCAGGCTTCTTCGCATCCCTCCATTATCCTGGCTGCACGGCGGGAGTGCAACTTGATCCCCGCCTGCCTTGCGGCTACGCTTGACGCGGGCCGCTTGATAGGAGTAAGCACGTGACGAGAACACTGTTCGCGGTCGTCACCCTCGGACTCGCCTGCTGCGCTGCGGGTGAGACCCCGTTGACGTGGACCAAGGTCCCGCCCGACCAGTCGGGCCTCACCCACGCCATCGAGGAGGCGACGAAGGAGAAGCCGGCCGGGCTCAAGTACCCCTGGATGTCGCCGCTGGTAGACATCAACGGCGACGGCCATCTCGATATTCTCTACTACGGCCACCACGGCGGCGGGGCCGCCATCTGGCTCGGGAAGGGGGATGGCACCTTCACCCTCGACCCGGGCGGCTACACCGCGCGATGGGCCTTCGGCGGTCGCGACCCGCTCTGGTGGGACTTCACGGGCGACGGCAAGCCCGACGCCGTCGGCTCGGAGGGCTTCGGCATCGTCGGCCATCTGTTCGTAAACGACGGCACGGGGCACTGGCGGAAGATGCCCGCGCGCCTCCAGGGCATGCTCCTCGACCTCGATGGCGACGGCCACCACGACGAGCTGTGGCAGTCGCGGGGCATCGCCGCGACCCTCGAGCCCAGGCCCCGCGCCTGGGGCGCGGCGCCGCCCGAGAAGATCGCGGCAACCGTCGCCTGGAAGGCGGAGGACCTCCTCGGCTGGCCGGAGGGCGAGGAGCGCACGGCCCACCCCGGCGGGCCGCAGTTCCACACCGCATTCAGCGTGGACCTCGATGGCGACCATCGCAACGAACTGATCGTCACCTTCCTCGCGGGCATGTTCAGCGGGCGCATGTACGCGTGGGTCCTCGACCGCGACCCGCAGGCCCAGGGCGCCGCAGGATGGCAGGATGCCACGGCCGCACACGGTCTGCCCGCCGGCAAGGGGCACTGGTATCTGCCCGAGGACCTCGACGCCGACGGCGACCTCGACCTCATTGACCTGGCGACGGGCCACTGGTATGCCAACGACGGCAAGGGGCGCTTCACCCAAAGCCCCGGGCGCATCTACGACCCCGCGGCCCGACGCATCGGCCCGCCTTGGGACGGCGATGGCGAGGTCGAGCTCCTCGACCTCGACAACGACGGCCGCCGCGACCTCGTGATGAGCGGCGACCACACGGGCGCGAACGGCGTCTTCCTCCACCTCGGCGGCCGATTCGAGGAGGTCGGCGGCATCCCGGCCAGCCGCCGCGGCCGCAAGTTCGGCGACGTGGACGGCGACGGCGACCTCGATATGGTCGTTGCTGGCAAGCCGATGCAGCTCCACCGCAACGACACGCCGAACCTGGGCCTGCGCGTGCGCCTCGTGCCCAAGGCCACCGCCGAAGCCCACCTGGGCTGCGAGCTGTGGGTCTACCACGCGGGCAAGCTGGGGCAGAAGGACGGCTTGGTGCACTATCGCCAGTGCTTCATGGAGCGCTCCCTCCACCGCTCGAACGTCCTCGTCCCCGACCTGCACGTCGGCCTCGGACAGCTCGAGGCCGCCGACATCCGTGTCCGCTTCCCCTCGGGCATCGTGCGCGAGGTCCTCGGCGCGCGAGCGAGGAGCGAGGCCACCTTGAAGGAGTGAGGCCGATGAACCGGCGGACGTTTGTATCATCGCTTCTGGCCGGCGGCGCGGCCCTCGTGGCCGCAGAGGCGGAAAAGGAGAAGCCCGTGGCAGGCGCGGACGACGCGGCGAAGGCCCTGTCGGAGCACCGCATCGCGAAGATCGAGGCGCGGCGGCTCCAGGACCGCTTCCCGCGCTTCGTCGGCCGCAACTCCAAAGGCAACCCCACCGGCACCGGCGCCGGCTTCCAGGTGCGCACGCTCATCACCGACAAGGGGGCGCGCGGCTGGGGAATGTCCTGGGTGCCCGACGACCAGGTGCAGAAGTTCGTCGGCGCCCGAGTCTCCGACCTCTTCGACGTTGCGCAGGGCACCTGCGAGGACGCCCGCAGCGTTCTGGACTTTGTGCTCCACGACCTCGCGGGCAATATCCTCGGGAAACCCGTCGCCGCCCTCCTCGGCGGCAAGGGGCCGAAGGAGGTGCCCATCTACAGCGGCGCGATCTACTTCGACGATCTCGAACCGAAGGACAAGCCGCGCGGCGTCGCGGGCGTCGTCGCCTCGTGCCAGCAGGACTACGACGCCGGCTACCGCGCCTTCAAGCTCAAGATCGGCCGCGGCTTCAAGTGGATCCCCGGCAAGCCCGGCATCCAGCGCGACATCGAGGTCACCCGCGCCGTCCGCGAGAAGCTTCCCGACTGCAAGGTGCTGGTGGACGCCAACGACGGCTACACGCCCGACGACTTCCTCGGCTACCTGAGCGCCGTGGCCGACTGCAATCTCTACTGGATCGAGGAGCCGTTCCAGGAGAGGCGGGACGATCTGGTGAAGCTCCGCGAGCACATGGCCAAGGTGGGCTGCAAGGCCCTCATCGCCGAGGGCGAGGGCCGCACCGAGCGGGCCGACAAGCCCTGGAAATACGGCGGCTACACGCAACGGCACATTGAGACGCTCTACGCGCTGGCCAAGGAGAAGCTGGTGGACGTTTTCCTCCTCGACCTGGGCATCATCGGGTTCAGCCGCTGGCGCACGGTCATGCCCGAGCTGGTGCAGGCGGGCGTGCAGGCATCGCCGCACACGTGGGTGTGGAGCCCGAGGCCCTACTACACCGCCCACGTCGCGGCGGGGCTGGGCAACGTCGTCATCGTCGAGGGCATCCCCGCCCACGCCAAGGGCATTGACTACTCGGCCTACAAGTTCGCCGCCGACGGCAAGCTCGTCGTGCCCGATGCGCCCGGCTTCGGGCTTGGCCTGACCGCATAGGGCTCAGGGCGCCAGCTCATAGACGTGGACTGTGCGGGCGCTGGGGAACTCGTCGTCGAAGCCGTCGCCCGTCGGCTGGATGCTTCTCGCCTCGAATCGCGCCTTCACGGATGAGCAGCGGAGGCCCTTGGGGAAGCCGAAGCGGGCCTTGAGCGGGCCGGCCGCGGCGTCGCTGCGCAGGGCGATGACGTAGCGCTTGCCCTCGAACACGCGCTCCAGCGTCTCAATCGGCGGGGCGACGGCCAGCTTTTCGGCCGGCTCGCCCGCGGCGAGGATGGGGCCGAGGCCGCGGAACTCGCCGTTGAGACCCCGAAGGTAGTTCACCTTGTCGGGCCGCGACTGCATCATGCCGCTGGGGCAGAGGCCGATGCCCGTCGCGCCGTTCACAATGCTTTTGTAGCCGCGCCAGCGCAGCACCTCGTTCGGCACGTAGAAGTAGGTTTCCAGCCCCACGATGACGGCGCTCCGCCGCCCCTTCATCGAGGGCACGGCGAACTTGGCGACCTCGGGCACGGTCTCGAAGCTCGCCTCGACGCCCACCACGTCCCAGTGCGGCACGAACGCCTTCATCGCCTCGTTGTGGCCGGGGTGGCCGACGAGCCACGAGGCCGGGCCGTTGATGAGGTGATTGGGGTCGGCCTCGCGGACCCAGCCGATGGCCTTCTTGCACCACTCGACCCGCTCCTTCCAGCCGGCATCCTGGAGCTGCATCTCGCCCTCGCCGATCTCGTATTGGAACAGCCGCGGGTCGTCCTTCACCCCGTTCACCTTGGCGAGCAGCTTTGCCTTCACCTCGTCGTCGGGCATCTTCTGCTTCGCGTAGACGATGCTGGTGAGGTCCACGGCCTTGCACTTGAACTGCATGGGCGGGTAGTTGACCTCGGGGCAGATGCCGAAGTGAGGCGTCCAGTAGACGGGGAAGTACGGCTGGCCGTTGATCGTGATGAAGCCCCGCTCGTTCACCGCCGTCCTCTCGATCTTCTCGGGGAACTCGGCCTTGGGCGGCCGCTCCATGAACCCGAAGCGGATCGGGTCCGTATTGTAGGCGGGACGTCCCCGTCCCGCGTCTTCTTTCCAATGCAGCCGCACGACGACCGCGTTGTCGAGCACCGGCTCGCCCCAGGCATGCACCTTGAAGCCTTCGCTCTTGAGCCGCACCTGGGCCAGGTGGCGGGTGTTGATGTAGTCGGGCGCCTTCTGCGGCTTGAGGATCTCCGCGAAATCGGTCACCTCGCCAATCGCCTTGCCATTGATCAGGAACTCGCATCGCGCCAGCTCAGGAAACGACCCGCGCGCGACGTTGAGATTCGCATACACGACGGGCTGCTCGTCGGGGTAGAAATAATAGCCGCTCACCCCCGGCTCAATGAGCTTCGATGGCGTGCCGAAGGGGAACTCGCGTGGCGGCAGGTCGCCGAGGTGAATGGTGAGCCGATATTGCTCTTCCCACGACTTGCACAGGGCGTCCACGACATACGGTGCCGAGAGCAGGACATATCCGATAGGACCCTGCTCGTTCGGCTGGTTCACGTTCTCTGCTTTGCCCTGGAGTTCTCTGGTTCTTCCGGAAGGGTCCGTCAGCGAGGCACGAAGGGCCGGCAGCTTCCTGGCCGCATCCCTGCCGATGAGCCGCATTTTTAGTGTGAGGACATTGTTCCCCCACAGCCGGTCACCGAGGTCAATGTCCGTGACACGAAAGCCCTCTTCTGCCTCCCCAACAGCTTTTTTCTCTGTGCTCTCTGTGTCTCTGTGGCCAACTCCCTTCCTCTCCCCCCCGTGCTCGAAGAGCTGGAGGTCGTCGAGCCAGGCGGTGCCGACGATGTTGTGCTCCACGATGCGGCCGTCGAAGCCGCGGGCGCACAGGAACAGGCGGAGGGTCTTCACGGGCTTGCGGGGCGAGAAGTACTTGCGGACGCACGTCCAGTCATACGTGCCGGCGCCCGTGGTGCCGAAGTTGTAGGAGCCGGGTTCCTCCATGTCGTCGCCGAGGAAGTCGCCCTGCGGGAGCCATTGGCCGGCCTCGTCCTTCGCCATGATCTCGAGGGTGCGCAGGTTGTCGGCCTTGACCATTGCGCGGACCTCGAGGGGCCGCGGCTTGTCCTGGTTCAGGGCAATCGGGGCGCTCTCGACGGCGAAGTTGTCGCCGGGGAAGACGGTGAAGCGAAGCGAGGTGTTGCCGCTGAAGGCGAGCATTCGGTCGCCCGTCGCCCCGCCGCGGAACGTCTTCGCCTCGCCGTGCGACCAGCCGGTCCAGGTGTAATAGTCGTTGCGGAACCAGGTCCAGAGCGCCGGCCGCGACCAGCCTTCGGGCCACCCCTCCTTGTCAAGTGCCTCGAAGCTGGCGTTCGGCACGCGGTTCGGCTGGGCAGGGGAGGGCTCCTCGACGCACGAGGCGTCGTCGAACCACACGGTGCCGCCGCGGGCGACGAGGGCGACGGTGAGCCAATGGGGCGCGCCCTTCAGCCGCTCGGGGTCCAGCTCGGGGTCCAGCCCCGTGTCGAAGCGCACCTCCCTGTACTCCCAGTCGTGGGTGCCGCCGGAGAAGGCGACGGCTTTCTGGTTGCGGCCCTGGGCGATGGCCTTCGTGCTCTCGTGGCCCTGCCGCACGGCGCACTCGATGGAGGCGGTGAGCTGCGGCTCGGCGCCCTTCGGCACGTCACTCGTCTTGCACCAGGCGCCAACGGCGATGGGACGCTTCGCAAGCTGGTCGGCGAGGCGCTCCTCTATCGGCAGGAACATCGCGTAGTACGCGCCGCCGGCCCGCCAGTGTTGTTCCCCCGCGAAGCGGACGAGTTGCGTGGCCTGGCCCGGCTTGTCGAAGCGGAGCGAGCGGTGCCCCGCGCGAGCGGCCGTCGTGTCCCACGATTCCGGCACGGGCGCGCCCTGCACCCGCCAGTGGTCAATGTGCCCGTCGGCCTCGCCCACGCCCATGTCGGACGCGTGGAGGAGCAGGAAGCGGCGGGCCTCGGCGAACCGGCGGTTGAACCAGTTGTGCTCGAAGCTGGGGTTCTTGAGCAGGTTCCCGGGCACGCGATGGAAGAGGACACCGGCCGGCTCTCCGGCGACGCCGGGCACGGGCCCGAGGAGCGTGGCCGCGGCCAGAAGCAGGGCGGCTCTCATCGGCAGTGTCTCCTTCGCAGCGGGCTGTGCGGCGCGGGCGCGCACCGAGGGCAGCGTAGCGACCCTGTGGCACCGTGTCAAGCGCCCGCCGGGGCAGCAGGGGTTGCGCCCAGGCGCGGGGTCGGGTAGAATCAGGATAGGGGATGGGCGCGCGAGCGACAGGAGAAGGCCCGATGACCGCTTCCGAAGTGCCCACGTCAGCTCTCCTCGGCATCTCGGTGGTGCTGGTTGGCATCATCGCCATCGCGCTCAGCCTCTCGGCCGGCCCCGAGCAAACCGCCGCGGCGGACTCCCCCGCCAGCCGCCCGGTGCCGCCGATAGACGCCGCAGCGCCGCAAGCCACCCAGACCGCTACGTTTGCCATGGGGTGATTCTGGGGCCCCGACTCCCAGTTCGGGAGCCTCAAAGGCGTCGTCCGCACCCGCGTGGGCTATGCGGGCGGGAAGAAGTCCAGCCCCACCTACCACAGCCTCGGCGACCACACGGAGTCCATTGAGATCGAGTTCGACCCCGGGCAGGTTTCCTACGAGGACCTGCTCAAGGTCTTCTGGGCGGGCCACGCCCCGGTGCGACGGGCCTACAGCCGCCAATACGCCTCGCTGATCCTCTACCACAACGACGAACAGAGGAAGCTCGCCGTGGCCTCGAAGGCACGGGAAGAGGAGAGGCGGAAGGCGAAGCTCTACACCGAAATCGCCCCCGCGGGCACCTTCTGGCCCGCCGAGGACTACCACCAGAAGTACTACCTGCGGAGCCAGCGCGAGCTGTTGCGCGAGTTCCAGGCCATCTACCCGAAGGAGGCCGGCTTCGTGGCCTCGACCGCCGTGGCGCGGGTGAACGGCTATATCAGCGGCAGCGGCACGGCTGCTCAGCTCGAGGCGGAGCTGCCGCGCCTCGGCCTCTCGCCCCAGGGGCAGAAGAGGCTGCTCGAGCTCGTCCGGCGCCTCCCCTCGCCCACGTGCCGGTGAACCAGCAACCGGGGGTTCGTTCCGGGCGCCATATCCTTCAGCCCCTCATTTCTCTAGAGGCCGATAGCAGCGGACATCGTCAATGGCGGTGACGGCGTCGCCGCGGCCGCCGAAGAGGAACTTGGCGGATTCGGTGAGGGCGACGCCGGTGCCCGAGCCGATGTTGAGGCCCTGAACGTCGAGGGTGCCGACGGGTTTGCCGTCGAGAGTGAGCGTGGCCTTGCCGCCCTTCCAGGCGAGGTCGAAGGCGTGCCAGCCTTCGGTCGGCGCCGGGGCGGCTACGCGCTGGCCGTCCTTGGCTCCCTGCTTGGATTCGAGCCGCTCGAAGACCAAGCCGTCCTTGTCGAGGGAGATGCCGATGGGCGGGGCGCCGGGTTCGCCGCGCCGGGCCTGCTTCGGCGTCGTGGCGAAGATGGCGCCCTTCGCGCCGCCGAGGCGGGCGTGGAAGGCGATGCGGCCCTCCGCATCGGTGAGGTGAAGCCTCGGCCACATTCTCACGCCACCGCGGACGTCGAGGGCCTGGCCCTTGACGCCCTGGGCGAGCGGCGCATCGGTCGGCTCGAACATCGAGCAGCCCAATGCCTCGTCGGCCTCGCGCGTGCCGTCGAACGACGCGGCGAAGCTCTCGTCGCCCTTGAGCAGTTGCCGCTCGACAAGATGGACGGCGACGAAGTCGCGCTGGAGGACGGGCACGCTGAAGCCGCGCCGCGTCAGCTCGACCGCCTCGCCCGTCTCGGCGTTGAGGGCAACCGTCCTGCTGCGGCTCAGGCCCAGGCCGCCGTAATCCACCGAGACATCCACCGTTCGGTCCTTTCGGGCGGTGTTGACGACCCACACGATGGCCCGCTTGCCGGCCTTGTGGGCCGAGGCGAGGCAGTCGGGCGTCCTGGCCGCGACGGGGCAGTCCTTCCGCCAGTAGCCAAAGAACTCCACGTTGCCCTCGTAGAGCCGCGCCTCCTGGGCGATGATGCTGTAGAAGCTCGCCTGCTCGGGCAGCACGTCGTGGGCCATGACCCAGCCGACGAACTGGTGGGTGTGCTTCGGCTCGTGGACGGTGGCGTGGCGAGACGACTGGCACATCATCGTCATCACGCCGCCGGCGCATTTCGCCGAGCCGATGGCGCGCAGGCGGCCGGCGGGCAGGACCTCGAGGTAGTCGAAGTTCAGGTCGGTCGGCTCGACGTTCTCGCCCTCGAAGAAAATATCGCCGAACCAGGCGTGGTAGGCCGCGCCCGACGAGATGTGCTGCCAGAGATTGGGCGCGTGGACCTTGTTCTGCGAGAACATGATCTTCAGGCGCTTGAAGTACTCGCGCTCGCCGAGATACGAGTAGCCGGGCTGGAGGCGCCCGTCGGGCTTGAAGTAGGCGCCGCCCGTGAGGAAATTCTTGTCCACGCCCAGGTAATTCTCGTCCACGTAGAGGCCGCGGAAGCCCGCGTCGCGCACCCACTTCTGGTAGTGCCACACGCGGAAGTCGATCGGCCCCTTGCCCTGGGTCACGTTGCCGTTCGAGAAGTCGCCGGGCGTCTCGCCCCAGTCCACCACGTAGTCGCGGAACTCGTGTCCCGCGTAGTCGCGGTAGCGGGCGATGGCGTGGGCGATGGAGCCGACCATCGGGCGGTGGTCGGTGCGGACGGGCACGCGGTCGAACGCGGCCTTCGACTTCTCGAGGCTCCAGGGATAGGGGGAGCAGTAGTAGGGCCAGAGCACGGCCCAATCGGCCTGGCTGTCGAACCAGAAGTAGGTGTTGCGCGCGCCGAGCAGGTCGCCGTGCCGCTGGGCGCAGATGATCGAGCGCCAGCCGGGCGGCAGCGGACGCGACGGAAAGGTCTGGTAGGCCCACTTCACGGTCGTCGGCGCCTTGAGCTCGGTCGGCACCTCGATGAAGTGCACGCGCAGGGTCACCGTGCCGTCCTTGCGGATGATCTCCTGGGTCGGGTGCGAGCGGTCGGTGTCGGTGTACCAACCCTTGTCGTTGTCGGCGACCCAGATGAAGGCGCGGTCGGAGTTGGTGAGCCAGATGTAGGGCACGAAGTCGCCGATGAGCATGCCCGAGCCGGTCTGCTGGCTCGACCAGTAGGCGGGCGTGGCGTCGTGGGTCGCCGCCCAGCCGCCGGCCGTGGTGCAGAAGTGCGTCGCCTCGTCCTCGGGGAAGACGACCTCGAGCGTGAGCTTCTCGGCCTTGCCGCTGAGCGTCCATTCGTTGAGCACGAAGCCATCGAATTCCACCCGCGTGTTCGCGCTCACTTTGATGCCTGCGCCTTCGCCGCTCCCAGTGGCGTCCACCTGGGCATCCACGTGGCGGACGAGGCTCGGAGCGGAGGGCACGACCTCGGCCTCCTTGCCATCGCTCACGGCGACGAGGCGCATGCGCTTCACCTGGTCCACGCCGCCGTTGTCGGCCTTCTTCAGCAGCCCCAAGCCGTCGAGGTGCAGCGCGCGGTTCCACACGCCCACGACGCCTTCCTTCCAGGTCATCGGGGTCCAGGGCGGGATGACCTTGTCGGTGACGCCGACCGAGTTGTCGGACCACTCGAACTTGTGGCGCAGGAGGCCGACCTCTCTCGATTCGGTCTTGAGCGGCTTGCCGTCGGCGTCCTTCACCGTGACCTCGACCAGCATCTTCAGCGGTTCGGGCGTGTTCACCTTCCCCAGCGGCTCAGGCCCCTGGCCCTTCTTGGCCCGCTCCTCGTTCACCTTGCGCATGCGTTCGTTGTGCGCCTCCGCCTTGTCCACCTGCTCGTGGTCGAAGACAGGGATGCGAAGCTTCTCGAGGGCGAAGTGGGTGGCGGAATAGCAGTTGCGGAAGGGCTGCATCGCGAGGCTCAACACCTCCTTGTTGTTCTGTCCGGGATCGAGGAGGCGGATGGCGCCGCCGGCCACCTTCGCGCGGTCGGCCATGTCAATGATGTCGGCCCGCACGATCATCACGTTCGATTCCGGGCCGTACATCGCGCGGAAGTCGAGCTCCTTGACCTCGGCCTTCTCGGGCCGCACGGGCTTGGGGCTCGGCGTCCAGCCGTCCACGACGAAGGGGAAGCTCTGGCGGAAGATGACGCGGGGCAGAGACGCCCCGCCCACAACCTGCGTGGCGGTGAGGGTGAAGTGGCCGGCCTTCTTCGCGTCCATCGCCTCGGGCGGCACGGCACCCGCGAACTCGAAGGTCTTTCGCTCGCCGGCGTTGAGGGCGAAGGTCTGCTTCTCGATCTTGTCGCCGTCGGCGAAGGTCGGCTCCTTGTGCCAGCGCAACTCGACCACCACCTCGGCCTTCGCGTTGTCGGGAGCGACAACGGCCATCGGGAAGCGATAGTTGCCCGTGAGCACGCTGGTGACGTTGAGAAGCTGCACCACGGCCGAGTCGTCCACGAGGTGCACCTGCGGGTGCTGGGGGATTTCGCTGAAGCCCTGGGTCACGGACCACGACGCCTGCGCCCGCGGCTTCGAGCCATGCGCCGTGCGGCACATGAGGAAGCGCCACACGTCGCCGCTCTTCACGCCATCGAAACCAAAGTCCTTGATCGGGATGCTCGCCTCGAGGACGTAGTGCGTCTCGCTCTCGGTCACGGCCGTCGTCCAGTTGCCCTTCCAGCCCTGGGCCACGTAGCCGCGGGTGGGGATCATCTTCTGGTCGAGCACGGCGGGGTAGGTGTTGATGATGTTCTGATAGGTCTCGGGCACGAGCGTGGGCGGCGTGACCCAGATCTCGACCGACGGGTCGCCGAAGTCGTAGTCGTCGTTCTCGCGGACCGCTTTCCGCAGGTACCACTCGGCGTCGGTGCGGCGGCAGTGGAAGAGGAAATAGAAGTTCCGCTCGTCGTAGCCGAGGGCCATGGTCGTCTCGGCGTGGTGCATCTCGTGCTCGAAGGGCGCGATCATGCCCGAGGTCGTGAACGCCTTGTCCCATTCGCCCGGGGCGATCTTGCCGTCAATCTTCGGCGGCGCGATCTTCCGCGCCGTGAACTCGCCGATCGCCAGCCGCGGCTTCTGGGCAGCGGAGGCCGACAGGGCGGTTGCCACAAGGACAAATGCAGGGAGACCCCTCCAGGACAAACGGCTGACGCTCACTTCGAAGCTCCTTTCTCTCGGAACACGAGCAGGCCGCCCTCGATGGCGGCCGGCTCTTCCTTGCCGTTGAGGAACAGTGTCGGGCGGCCCTCGACGCGCAGCTCCATCGCGCTCAGGAAGCCGACCGCCTCGACCTTGGCCTTGCCGACGCGGATGAAGGCATAGCTCGAGAACACGAATCGCTCGCCGCCGCCAGCCAAGGCGATGGCCTCGCCCGAGTGGGGCCAGTGCATGACCATCGCGCGGTCGTTGATGCCCTTGCCCGCGACGGCCACGGCGAGGCCGCGCTCCGTCTCCTGGATTCGGCGGAACGCGGTGGCGGGGGCCTCGCCCTTCTCGAACGGCTCGTGGAGCGCGGCGAAGGTCACGGCGGGCGCCGTCCGCGTGACGGCGATGGTCACGCCGCCCACCTCGCTCGGCTCTTCCTCGGTTCGCTTCTCCTTCCCGTCCCGGACGTCCCTCAACACGCGGGGCGTCGGAGCGGCGTAGACCATGGTGCCAGCCTCACCGAGCATGCTCAGGCGGACGCCGATCTGGCGCTCGTACCAGGAACGCGGGAGCCGAGCCTTCTGCGGGTCGGCGAACTCACACTCCTGGAGCGCGGTGAGCGACCACGGACCATCGCCCGCGTCGAAGGCGCGAACCCCCGTGAGGCCCTTCACGCCTTCGGGGAGCTTCGCCGCTTGCCATTGACTGGCGTCGTCGCCCTTCTGTTCGCCGAGCGCATGGACGAACCACGTGCACCGCCGGGGCTGCGCACTGAGCACGCGGCTCACGTCGAGCAGGTACTCGCGCGTGAGGAACAGGCTGCGGCTCAGCTCGCTCTCGGGATACACGTCGGGGCTGCTCGCCCAGCAGAACTTCACGAGGGGACCGGGCCGGAACGAGCCCCGAATGTTGTCGGCGAACCTTGGTTCCTTGCCGTCCACCATCACCCCGCAATGGCTCTGAATGCTCCGCGACCAGCCCTGCGCGTAGCTGGGCACCGACTGGCGGTTGAGGTAGATGGGGCGGTTGAAGGCGTAGAAGCCGGCAATGACGAAGGGGTCGTTCACGTTGTGCGCGTAGTTGGCCCCCAGCCGCAGGCACACGGCGGGCGCGGGCGACTCCCAGTAGGCGGGCGACTCCTCGGCCCGCAGCATCACGAGGCCCCGCTGCGGCCAGTGGCCCGACGGGGCAGGGGGCGGCTTCACGGCCGCGGGAGCGACCGGCTCGATGCCGAAGAGGAGCGAGGGGATGTAGCGGTCGTCGTCGGGCCGTCGCATCGCGGTGAGGAAGTAGCCGAAGCCGGCCTCGGGCCACCGCTTGTGGCCCAGCTCGAACCAGAGGGGAATCTGCATCTTCGGCGTGAAGCCGCCGTAGCCGTCCCACTGCGGGTTCTTGCCGCGCATCGTGCCGCCCCAGGCGCCGTGGGCTCTCCAGCGCAGGTTTCCCCCCGTGCCGTCCGGCAGGAAGCCCATCACGAGGCCGTGCTGGAACGCGGGGGAAGGGAAGCTGTAGGCCTGGCTCGAGCCGCTCTGCCGCAGGTCGCCGATGGTGACCATCGGGTAGTGCGGGCGGCCGCTCGCGATGTCCACGCGGGGATAGCCGAGGTGGAGCAGGCTCTCGATGTGGCCGCGCATCGTGGCGCCCCATTTCCCCTTGTAGCCGAAGCCCAGCTCGTCGAGGCCGAGACGCTCGAGGGCCATGCAATAGAGCAGCATGGCGCCGGGCGTCGAGCCCATCTTGCTGAACTCCTCGCTGTAGAAGCCGATATCGCTCAGGTACTCATCGAAGTACCACTTCCACGAGCCATAGGCGGCCCAGGTGTCGCGGATGAGCTTCTCGTCGGCGAGGGCGGCGGCCATCAGGTTCGCGCTCACCTTCCAGGGCCAGATGATGTTGGGCAGCCAGTTCGTGCGGCTGTAGGTCTTGGCGTCGTAGCGCGCGTAGTTGCGCGAGTTGTCGAAGACGGCGGGGTCGAAGATCACGCGCTTGACCACGTGGTCCTCGATGTAGGCGCGGAAGCAGGCCTCCACCTCGCGGCGCTCGTCGGCGGCCAGTTGGTCATGGAGCAGGTCGTAGCGCAGCACGTTGACCCACTGCGCCGCGCCCTGGGGCCGTCGCGAGCGCACCATGCGGAGCAGTTCCTTCTTCTCGGCCTCGGCGGCCTTCGCATCGCCGAGCACGACCGCTCGCAGGAGGCCGACCGTGGGGTCCTTCTCCTCCTCCATCCGCCCCAGCGCCGCCTTCGCCCACGGCTCGGTGTCGAGCCGCTGGCGCAGCGCCGCGAGGTCCTGCTTGTTCCACAGGACGAACGGGTGCTCGGCGGCTGAGGCGGTGGCCACGAGAAGGAGAATCCCGATGGCCTGATTCGCGTGGATTCGCGGTCGCATCTTCTCCCTCACGGCCGCCCGATCGTGCCGTCGGGCAGGCGGGCGACGGTCCAGGTCGGGTTCGCGTCGTCGCAGGGGAACTTCGCAGCAAGGGCCTCGTCGAACTCGACGCCCAGGCCCGGCCCGTCGCTGGCCCAGGCATAGCCGGCCCGGGCCTCGGGGAGGCCGGGGAACATGTCGTGCGTCGCCTGGTTCGGGAAGCTCCACTCCTGGATGCCGAAGTTGTGGAGCGCCAGGTCGAGGTGCACGTTGGCGGCGACGCCCACGGGCGACAGGTCGCCCGGCCCGTGCCAGGCGGTGCGCACGCCAAACGCCTCGCACAGGTGCGCGAGCTTGAGACAGGGCGTGATGCCGCCGAGCTGCGAGGGGTGCACGCGGATGAAGTCGATCAGCCGGCGGGCGACGAGCGGCGTGATCTCGCGCGGGTGGTTGAACAGCTCGCCCATCGCGAGCGGCGTCGCACACACGGCCCGGATGTTCTCGAACCACTCGAGGTCCTCGGGCGCCAGCACGTCCTCGAGGAAGAACAGGCGGTACGGCTCGAGGGCCTTGGCGAGCCACACGGCGTCAATAGGCGCGAGGCGCTCGTGGACGTCGTGGAGCAGTTCCACGCGGTCGCCCAGCTCGCGGCGCAGGCGCTCGAAGAGGGCCGGGAGGGTGCGGAGGCGCTCCTTCGGGTCGAAGTACTCGCCCGGGGGCATCCCGGGCCGCGGGGGCTGGTCGCTCGCCTCGGTGCCGGGGTAGCCCCCGAGCTGGCAGCGGATGTGCTGGTAGCCGTCGGCCATCCGCTGGCGGGCGGCGTCGAGCAGGGCCTCGGGCGTCGTGCCGTTGCAGTGGACGTACACCGCCGCGGCCGGGCGGCACCTGCCACCCCAGAGGTCGTAGCACGGCATCCCGGCCAGCTTGCCCTTGATGTCCCAGAGGGCCATGTCCACGCCGCTGATGGCGTTGTTCAGCACCGGCCCGTTTCGCCAGAAGGCGTTCACCATCATCGCGTGCCACAGGTCTTCGGTGTTGCGTGGGTCCTTCCCGATGGCGAACGGCCCGATGTGGTGGCGGAGGGCGGCCTCGACGGCTCCGTGCCGCTGCGTGAACGTCGCGCACCCCAGGCCGTACAGCCCCGGCTCGCTCGTGAGCACCTTCACCACGATGAGCCTCGCCTTCTGCGGCTGGGTGAGAAACGACTGGACCGCGGCGATCTTCAGGTCGGACATGGGCCGGCTCCAGGTGCGAGGGCCTGCGGATTCCCCGGCATGCGGGCCCCGCCATTCTATGAACTTGAGTACCCGGGCGCAACGGATACAATGGAGGAGGCGATGTGCCCCAGACTCCCCCCTTCGGAGAATCGCGATGCGAGGACGGTTCGTGCGAGCCATGGGCGTCGTGGCGGCCCTGGTGTTCGGTGCACCCAACAGCCGCGCCCTCATCAACCCGAACTTCACGCCGATCCATCTGACCAGTCAGGCCGATCTTGTGCTGGTGCTCAAGGTGGGGCCGGTCGGGGCGAACGGCGAGATCGCCACACAGGTCGTCGAGGCGCTGAAGGGCAAGGCGCCCCAGAAGCCCCCGGTGCTCGACTTCAGCAAGTCGCCCAAGCCGCAGGTCGAGGCGCTCCAGCAAATGGTCGGGGACTCGGCCCGCCTCGGCATCCTCTTCACGGGGAAGTTCAGCGAGGAGGCCCCCGACGGCGCCGGCGCCGAGCCGGCCGAGGGAGCCATCGGCCTCCTCCACGTCCAGGGCAGGTGGTTCCACTTCCTCGGCAGGGAGGGCGGGGCCTGGCTCCTCGACATCCTCGACGAGCACATGGAGGGCACCTGGGCCGGCGGCACCGACATGCTTCAGCGCGCCGTGAAGTACGCGCTCACCGACCCGGCCCCCATGTTCCCGGTGAAGGCCATGGCCTCGTGGGCCGAGCCGAAGAAGATCGCGAAGCTCGACGGCAAGGTCCACGGCGCAATTCCCGTGGACATCGCGGGTGACGGCCAGCTTGCCCTTCATATCTTCTGCGAGGCGGGCGACCGCGTCCTCCGATGGGACAAGGCGAAGAAGGCGCTCGGCGACGCGACAGCCGCCCTGAAGCTCGGCGCGAAATCGCTCGCCGCTGCCTGGGGCGACTTCGACGGCGACGGCCGCCTCGACCTCGCCTCCTTCGACGGCAAGGCCCTCACCCTCTGGCTCCAGGCGCAGGATGGCACGTTCAGCGCCAAAGGGAGCGCCATCGAATTGAAGGACGGCTGCCTTGGCCTCGCGGCGATAGGCATTGTAGGCGGGACGTCCCCGTCCCGCGATACGCGGCGTGAGGACACGCCGCCTACAATTGGCGCAGCGGGCGTCCTCGTCAGCACGTCGTCATATCCACTGCTTCTCACGGCGGAGGCGGGCGGAACGCTCAAGAGCAGCTACCTCGTCCCTCCCACGACCGGCAAGTTCATCGGCTCGGGCCTCGGGGCGGCGCGACCGTGCCTCCTCGCCGACTTCGATGGCGACAACGTGCCCGACGTGCTTCAGCCCTTCGCCAAGGGCGCGGTGCTCTACAAGGGCAAGGGCCTGGGCGTCGTGGACGGCGGAACCCGCATCGAAGGCGTCGGCACCGGCGAGGGCGACGCGGGGGCTTTCATCGGCGACTTCGATGCCGACGGGCTGCTCGATGTCTTCGTGGGCGCCGACGAGCGCTGCCTGATCTGGCACAACCGAGGCAATTGCCGGTTCGAGGAAACGTTGCCCATCTCGGGCGAGATCGCCTACATCTCGAAGCCCAACGCCATCGGCGGAACGACCGGCGATGCGAACAACGACGGGCGGCAGGACGTCCTCATCCTCTACTCGAACCGCTCGCCCCACGTCTTCTTCAACCGCGGCTTCCGCAGCTTCGGCCACGCCCACGAGTTGGACATTGACGAGAATCGCCTCCTGGAGGCCGCTGGCGAGGGGCAGCAGGCGGGGTGCCTGGCCGACCTCGACGGCGACGGCGGCCAGGACATGACCATCGTGCTCACGAACGGCGAGCTGTGGGTGCTGTTCCGCGAGACGGGCGATGTCCCGGCCCTTGCCCTGCGCGCGGCATTGGCCGTCGGCGGCTTCGCCGGGCCGCTCACCGTCACCGGCTGGTCCGAGAAGCGCTGCCTGGGCGCCTGGAACGTCCTCCCCGGCACCTCCGAAGCCTCCTTCGGCGTCTTCGAGCCCGGCCCCGTCAAGCTCAAGTGGCAGTTCCCGGGCAAGGACGCCCAGGAGAAACAGGTCATCGTCGAGGACAAGCCGCTGCGTCTCCTGTTGAAGCCCTGACGCGACGCGTTGACTAACGGGGTGCGACGGGCTATCATTGGAGCGTAGGCCCCGTGTACGAGATCGGACGCCAGAATGACCAAAGTCTACCTTGACGTCTGCTGTCTGAACAGGCCATTCGACGACCAGACGCAAGATCGCATTCGTCTCGAAGCCGAGGCGGTAGTGATAGTCCTCGGCCGCATCGAAGCCGGTGACTACCACTGGCTTACGAGCGAGGTTGTGGACATCGAGATCGGGCAGACGCCCAATGCAGGCCGGCGCAGGCGCCTGAAGCGGCTGGCGAGATGGGCTGACAGCACCCTTCGTGTGGGGGAGACAGAGATCGTGCGGGCAAGCGGACTCGAGACTCTGGGATTCCGTCCGATGGATGCGTTGCACATTGCCTGTGCCGAGAGTGGAGAAGCGACCGTGTTCTTCACCACGGATGACCAACTCCTTCGCAAGGCCTCACGCCACGCGGGAGCTCTCCGCATTCGCGTGGTAAACCCGATTGTACTGCTCTGAAAGGCGATAGACTCATGAACGCGCGAAAGATGACCCTGAACCAAATCTACGAGGCCGGTCTTGATGCTCTCAGCCGGGAACTCGGACCCGTCGGCATGGTCCGTTTCCTCCAGCAGTTCGAGACCGGCCGGGGGGACTACTCTAGAGAACGCCACCGGTTGCTCGGGAAGACGACCGTGAAGGCCCTCGCCCGGAAGATCCAGAAGCGCCGGAAAGAGGCCTGAGACCCGCCGCCATCCCCCAGCCCTGATAGGAGGCAAACGATGCGAGCCGCTCTCGCGGCGGCACAGGCATCTTGCCTGTGGGTCTCCCTTCTCGCGGCGGAGGCCCGGCCCGACCTGAATGCGATGCCGACGAACTCCTGGGTCGTCGCGGAGGACGCAAAGGACGGCGGTACCGCGGCGGGCATCGCCTGGCTGCCCGAGCAGAAGGGTGTGTTCCTCTGGGGCATCCGCGCCCGCAAGGACTGGCGAGGCCACACCCTCTCCGAGCGCTACTGGACCGAGCTGTTCCACGCCGAAACCGGGAAATGGGAGGAGTGGGTGCCCCAGGCCGGCCGCCTCGAGGCCGGACTGCCCCGCGGCTCCTACTTCACCGAGTGGGTGAAGAAGGACGGCTACGAGATGCCCGCCCTCCCGCACCACAACGTCGGCTTCTGGCACGCCCACCAGTCCTGCTACCTGCCCGATGAGAAAAAGCTCCTCTACTTCCTCGGCGGCGTCACGTTCAAGTACGACCCCGCGAAGCGGGCGTTCGAGAACATGAACCTCCCCTTCGGCCAGGCCCCGCCCGACGTGATGCTCGGCTCGATGGCCTGGGACCCCATCAACAAGGAGGCCATCCTCTTCGGCGGCGGCTATCTTCGCGCCTACCAGGCGAAGCCGGGCGACGTGAAGCAGAGCCGCCCGCCCGACGCCTGGACCCCCGACCGCTGGGACCGCCGCGGCACCTGGGCCTACGACCCCGCGAAGAACCAGTGGCGCCAGCTCGTCACCGCGCCGCAGGAGCGCCTCGACGCCCACCAGAAGCTCGTCGCCTTCAATCGTCGGCTCGATGCCCTGATTGGGGTCACACGCCTCTCCGCCCTCGAGATCGGGCGCGGAACGGACAGCCGGTTCTACATTCTCAGGCAGGACGGCTGCTCGGCCGACCTGGCGCAGCTTGGCCTCGACCTCGAAGCATTCGCCGCGAAGCAGGCCACTGCCGCCTCCGACCTCATCCGCGCCACTGTCGCCCCGAAGGTCATGGAGGGCGGCGTTGCGGTCCGCTGCGGCCAAGGCTGGGAGGCGCTCCACGCCCTGGACGCCGCGCGCGACAAGCTCATCGAGGCCGAGGAGGCCCTTGCCCCCGCGCCGCGCCCGCGCCACTACGCCCGAATGGTCTACGACCCGAAGGCGAAGAAGATCGTGCTCTGGGGCGGCGACGGCGAGGACCGCTATCTAGCCGACACCTGGCTCCTCGACTGCCAGACCCGGCGCTGGGAACGCTGTCGCCCGGCCCTCCACCCTGCTCCCAGCAAGTTCGGCATGGTCGCGATGGACTACGATGCGAAGCACGGCCTCGTCGTCCTCGCCCAGCAGACGGGCGAGGTCTGGACCTTCGACGCCGCAAAGCAGGAGTGGCAGCGCCTCGATGTCGCCCTCGGCGGCTTCGGGCGAAAGGGCTACCCGCCCACAGGCTGGGTCTCCCTGGACTATGATCCTGAACGCGACGTTCACGTGCTCGTGGACATGGTCGGCCAGAGCCGCAAGACGCTTCTGCTGCGGCTCGATCCCACCAAGGTCGCCGAGGCCAAGCCCGGCGCGCCCGAAGAGGTCTGGCGCGACGACAAGTATCAGCGCGCCTGGTCGCACCTGCCGAAGACCCAGGCCGAGTACCGCCAGCGCGTCGCCGAGCACGAAAAGCTGCTCGCCGCCGTCCCGCCCAACGCCTGGACCGAGATCAAGTGCGACTACAGCGGCTGGGGGCGCGCCTACGGCTCCTTCTGCACCGACTGGGACCGCGACCAGATCGTGCTGTGGGGCGGCGGCCACTCGGCCTACATGGGCAACGAGGTCAGCCAGTACGACCTCAAGGGCAACCTCTGGATGGAATCGTGGAACCCCGAGTTCCCGCCGCACCCCTACGGCTGCCCCGACGGCCCCGGCTGGCACCCGTCCTTCACCCACGAGAAGGGCACCCACCACGGCTACCACCACTACGTCTACTGCACCGACCTCAAGCGAATCGCCTTCTTCGGCGGCACGCTCCAGTACGACCCCGACGCGATGCGCTACGCCCCCGACAAGCTCCGGAAGGTGGGGGAGGGCGCCATCGGAATGGCCGTCGAGATGAACGGCGCGCCCGGCCTCCTCACCGTGAGCACCCGCCACTGGTACGGCCAGCCCTTCGGCATCTGGCAGGCCGACTTCAAGGCGAACACCCTGAGCCGCATCCCCGGCAGCGACACGCCGTTCGGCGCCAACGACCGCTTCAAGGCCGTCTTCGACACCAAACGCCGGCGCGTGCTCTGCTACGGCGCCGTCAGCGGCCAGAGCAAGAAGTGCAACGAGCTCTGGGCTTTCCCCCTCGACGCGGGGAAATGGGAGAAGCTCGAGCCCGCGGGCGCCGAGGCCCCCGCCATCGAGCACTGGAACTACTGCTACTCCAGCACCCACGACTGCCTCCTCATCGCCGACAAGCAGGCCACGTGGGTCTACGACTGCGGCAAGAACCTCTGGCGGAAGCTCGACTGCAAGCCGGGCCTCACCGAGGCGGGCGTCGTCTACTCGGCCAGGCACGACCTCTTCTACCTGCTCGACGGCCACGGCTACCGCCCGCAGCAGGTGTGGGTCTTCCGCTACCAGCCGTGAGCCAGACGCGAGCGGGCCGACGTATCCGTCCCCGGCATGGGCGAGGGCAAGGTCCCCAGGCTCGTCTTCCATCCCACGGCCTGAAGGCCGCACTGCGAACAACGCCGCAAGTCGTTGGTAGTTCGGCCTTTAGGCGGTCATCGGCTCCCAGCCCCGTACGTAGTCCCGCCTTCAGGCGGCCTTTGGGCGAGCGCCTTGGGATCGCCATTTGCCCGTTCTCGGCCTTCCGGCTCAGACTCGTACGGGGTTCTCCATTTCCGGCGCACCCATTTGGCCATTCTCGCCCTTCCGGCTCAGAGTCGTACGGGGTTCTCGGTTTCCCGACTCGAGAATCGGCAATTCTCGGCATTCCGGCTCAGAGTCATACAGACTCTACAGACTCATACGCTTTTTCGCGCGGTGGGGCCAGGCCACAACTTTGTACCCTTGACCACTGCCGCTTCGCGACCGCATTGACGCCCTCATCCAGGGCGAGCACGAGGTCAAGCAGCTCCTCTCCATCGAGGTGCTCAGCGCGTAGGCGGCCCCGTTCGTAGTTCGGGCTTTAGCCCGTATCCATACGGCCTGAAGGCCGCACTACAAGCCCCATTGCCCTCCCCAGACCCCCTTCAGGGGGACAGCCCCGTTCGGAGTCCCGCCTTTGGGCGGATTCCCCTTGCGGCAGGAGCCGCGCCACGCCCGTTGCGAAGCCGGAGCTTCGCAACGAGGGCCGGGCGTCAGCCCGTGGGTCGCGGGCGGAAGAGAGCCCGGGCCCCCGCAGGGGGTGGCAGAGGCCTTCCGAGACAGGAGGGGTCAGGTCTTGCGTATCTCCTTTTCACACAATGGCCGGGCGTGAAGAAGAAAAAAGCAAGACCTGACCCCAGACTCCTGACCCCAGACTCCCAGACTCCAGACTCCCTAGCGTTACGCCCATCATCTGTGCGGCGGCCAAGCAGCCCGGGTTGGACTGCCAAGTTAGGCTGCCAACTCCGCTCTCTGGGTCTGGTACCCTAACACGACGAACCTGCCTTGCTCTTGTCGCGAAGGGCGCCGGTCTGGGAGGGCGACGCTCCCGCGGAGCCGTGGTTTGCCGAGCGGCGTGGCTCGGCGGGGGCCTCGCCCTCCCGCTTCAGTCATTGCGGGTCTCTCCGCACACGATCGACCGAACGGCTGCGCCGGTGCTGGAGGCCGCACTCGTCCCGGCCTGGCGGCTTGACACACTCGGTCCGGAGCGGTAGTATCGTACACAAGGTGTGAGCATGGGCAGAATCTTCATCTGCTATCGTCGGGAGGATAGCGCCGATATCACCGGGCGGATCTATGACCGCCTTGAGGCCCGCTTTGGCGCTGGGACGGTCTTCATGGACATTGATACTATCCCCTACGGCGCCGACTTCCGCAAGAATGTTGACCAGGAGCTAAGGCAGTGCGAGCTGTTCCTGGCGGTCATCGGGTCAGGATTCCTGGTCGCGAAGGGCGCGAGGAAGAGGCCCCGCCTGAAGAGCCCCAAGGACTTCGTCCGGATCGAGATCGAGACGGCACTTGCCCGCAACATCCCGATCATCCCAGTCCTTGTCCACGGGGTCCGCATGCCGGAGGCAGACGCGTTGCCGCCCACGCTTAGAGAGCTTGCCGGTCGTCAGGCCGCCGAGGTCGGATCCGGGAGCACGTTCCGCCTTGATGTGAATCGACTGATCAACAGCATCGAGCACAGGCTGGAGCCGCCAAGCCGAGCACAACGCAAACCGTCGGCGACGAATGAGAGAATCCTCATCGTTGACGACGATTGGCAGACGGCGGATGCGTTGCGCAAGAATCTATTGTTTGAGGGCTACCATTCCGACGTCGCCGGCTCCCCTCCTGAAGCCCTCGAAGCCATGGCCAAGCAGTCCTACACCATCGTTCTCAGCGACATGCGCATGACCGAGATGTCCGGCGTTGAGCTATGCGACGAAATCCATCGCCTCTACCCTGACGTGTTCACAGTCATTATCACCGGCTACGGCTCGATCCCGAGCGCCGTTGAGGCCGTTAAGCGCGGCGCCTATGACTACCTGACGAAGCCAACAGACACGGAGCGGCTGCTGAGTGTTCTGCAACGCCTCGCGGAGTTGCGGACTCTCCGTGATGATAACCAGGCTCTCCGCGAGCAGATCCAAGCCGAACGACGGGCTGCCCGTCTCATTGGCTCCTCGCCACCCATGACTAGAGTGATGGCAACGATCCGCGCGGTCGCCCGCACAGACGCCCCCGTACTCGTGCGCGGCGAGAGGGGCACGGGCAAGGAATTGGTCGCCTCGACCATTCACGAGCTCAGCGCTAGGGCGAAGTGCCCCTTCGTGAAAGTTGATTGCGCCTGCATGCCCGAGGCACTCCTTGAGGATGAACTGTTCGGCCACGAGCGCGAGGCTTACCCAGGCGCCCACGCGCAGCGCAAGGGGCGTCTTGAGATCGCCCAGGGAGGCACCATCTTCCTCGATGAGGTCGTCGGCATGTTGCCCGCCGTACAGGCCAGACTGTTGCGCGTCCTCCAGGAGCGTGAGTTCGAGCGCGTCGGCGGCAGCCAGACGATCTCGGTGGATGTTCGCGTCATCGCGTCCACCAGTAGGAACTTGGAGAAGGCGGTGCGCGCCGGCGATTTCCGTGAGGATCTCTACTATGGCATCAGGGTCGTCCCGATCCTCCTCCCTCCTCTGCGCGAGCGTCGTGAGGACATACTTGCCATCGCCAGCTTCTTCCTTGAACACTTCGCCACCCGAAGTGGGCGTTCTCTCAAGGGCTTCACGAGGATGGCCCGAAAGCGCCTGCTCGACCACGGCTGGCCCGGCAACGTAAGAGAACTTGAGAATTGCATCCAGCGCTCCGTGGTCGTGGCCCAGGGTGATAAGGTGGGCATCGGGGACATCGCGCTCGACCCCAGCCTAAGCCCCGAGGGCGCCGACGACATTGCCTCGACGTTGGTCCAGCCCGGCTTCTCCATTGAGGACTTTGAGCGCAGGCTTATTGAGGCCGGCCTCAGGAAAACGGGCGGAAACCCGTCGTGCGCGGCCGAGCTTCTCGGCCTCACGCGCCGAACTCTCCTGTACCGCATGGAGAAATACGACATCCAGCTCAATCGTGGCCACGCGCCAGAGGAGAACTGATCCTTCTCTGTTACGGAAGGCGGCGCTCAATGGGGTGCGGCCAACCTTAGCGCGCCGGGATGTGCTCCAGGTCGCGCGGTGGCATCAGGCGAGGGCCGATTCGGTCGTGGTGTCATGGAGGTCCCAAAGCTCGTCTCCCGATGAGGAGCAGAGGATGAGGCCACGACTCAGGCTATTGAGCGACGAGTTGATCGGGCGAATACTCGAGGAGGCGTATCACCTCCTGGAGACGAAGGGGATCAATCTGCATCACGAGGGGCTGATGGGGCGGCTGGGGGACCTGGGGTGCCGCACCGACAAGCGGGGCTCGGGGGACACCACGCGCAATCGCCGGAGCAGTTGGGGAGGGGGAGGCGGCAGCCATCGCGCCCCTTGACGTGCCCCATCTCGCGCGGTAGGATCAAGCGGGAGCCGACTCGCTCGCTACGAGGCAAAGAGGCCGGGCCACGCATTCCGGTGAGGAGAACAGGATGAGGCCGAGACTGAGGCTGCTGAGCGACAAGCTGATCGGGCGGATACTCGAGGAGGCATTCCATCTCCTCGAGACGAGGGGGATCAATCTGCACCATGAGGGGCTGATGGCCCGGCTGGCCGACCTGGGCTGCCGCACGGACAAGGCGAAGCAGTGGGTCTGGTTCCCGCGCGAACTGGTCGAGCGGTGCATTCGCTCGTGCCCTCACGAGGTGAAGCTGTGGAACGTCGCGGGGACGAAGTGCTGCGACCTGTCGGGCGATAAGGTGCATTTCACCCCCGGCTCGACGGCGATCAAGGTGCTCGACTACCCGAGCCAGCAGATGCGGCCGGCCACGGCGGCCGATATGGTGGCCTACGGGAAGCTGGTCGAGCAGCTCGACGCGATTGATTACTCGGCGACGGCGATCACGCCGAGCGACGTGCCGAAGGAGATCGGCGACAGCATCCGCCTCTATGCCCTGCTGAAGACCACGAGCAAGCCCATCTGCACGGGGGCCTTCAGCATCGAGGGCTTCGACGTGATGACGGAGCTTCAGCTCGCCGTGCGCGGCACCCGCGAGGCGCTGCGGGAGAAGCCGTTCGCCTTCTTCTCCGCCTGCCCCACGTCGCCCTTCAAGTGGAGCCGCACGACGGCCGACAACACGATGAAGTGCGCCGAGCTGGGCGTGCCCGTGGAGTTCATCGCCATGCCCATGTCGGGCCTGGTGTCGCCCGTCTCGCTCATGGGCTGCCTCATCCAGCACACGGTGGAGACGCTCAGCGGCGTGGTGATCTCGCAGGCGACGGCCCCCGGCGCGCCCATCCTCTACGGCGGCTCGCCCGGCATCTTCGACATGCGCTCGATGGCCGCCACCGTCTCTGCCCTCGAATCCCAGATGATCTGCGTCGGCTACACCGAGATCGGCAAGCACCTGGGCCTGCCCACCCAGGCGTATATCGGGATGAGCGACAGCAAGGCCCTCGACGCCCAGGCCGGCTTCGAGAGCGGCACGGGCTACTACCTGGCCGCCCTGGCCGGCATCAACAGCGTGTCGGGGCCGGGCATGCACTACTTCGAGAGCTGCCAGTCGCCCGAGAAGACGGTGCTCGACGCCGAGCTGTGCCGCATGGCGCGTCGGCTGGCCGCGGGCATCGAGGTCCGCGACGACTTCCCCTCCGACGCCATTTTCGACGAGCTGCTGCGCGAGCGGAACCTGTTGACTGCGGAGCACACCCTCAAGTACTTCCGCCTGGAGCATTGCGTGCCCGGCCCCGTGATTGACCGCACGCAGGTCTCCGCGCCCACAACTCTGTGGGAGCGCGCGCACGGGGAGGTCGAGCGGCACCTGCGCGAGTATCGGCCCCCCGAGGTCCTGAGCCGCGAGCAGCTTCGCGACGTCGAGCGGGTCATGCGCGCCGCCGCGGGCGATTTCCCTGTTGCCTCCTGACGTGCCCCCCACACCATGGCGTTACCCCCGGCAGAGCCCCTGAATCGCCCCCTTCGGGGGCTCCCTGGCTGGGGCGGCCCTTCCCAGGGCTCCCCGCGGTCGCCCTGGGCTACGACTGGCTCGCCCGCGTTCGCGGGCTACAAGACCGCAAGACGTGGGCGAAGATGAGGGCCGCGCTTTGGGGCAAGGATGGCGATGAGGGCGTAGACGGATTCCCAGTCGGGGCCGGCCGCCACGGCGTCGAACTCGTCGAACAGGCGGGGCGTCGGGCGGAAGCCTACGGCCAGGCCGCCCCTCTCGCGGGCGAGGCGGGCCATGGGCACGTCGTCGTCGTTGTGCCCCACAACCGTCGGCACGCTGGCCCCCGACTGCGCCAGGCGGCGCTCGACGGCGCGCCGCTTGTCCTCGCCTCCCGCGAGCATTCGCTCGCGGTCGTAGCCCTCGAAGACGCGCCCGCCGCCCGGCCCGGGGCGGAACACGACCGTGTTCGCCTCGAAGAAGCTCAGCCCCGGCCAGCGCTCGGCGTAGGCTCGGGCCACCACGTCGAGGCCCAGGGTCACGATGCCCGTGGGGGCGTGGGTGGCCAGGAGCTCGACCGTCTCGGCCGCAAGGGGGAGCGAGTGCTTGGGCAGCCTGCCTGCGGCCTGGGCGAAGTACTCCTCGGGGATGCCTCGCATCGTCCGCTCGTACCAGGCGATGAGTTGCGCGGCTGGCGTGGCGGCGCCGACGAGTTGCTTCGCGCGGGTCCAGGCGCGATAGGCGCCCCCGAGGCACAGCCTCGGCAGAAGCCGCCAGTCGCGGCGCCGCAACGGCTTCCGCAGGAGGCGCCATGCCGCCCGCGCGCCCAGTGCCTCCTGCGAGTAGCCGGGGAAGATGCATTCGTCGAGGTCGAGCGCGACCAGGTCGGTCCGCGCGTACGCGGCCCGCAGCTCATCGAGGGGTCGCGCGACGACGATTCGGGGGCCTATGCGTTGCCAGCCCAATGACTATCCTTCGCAACGCGGCCGGTGGCCGCAACCAAAGGGGATGATTGGATGGGTGGATGAATGGATGATTGTCTGACACCCATCCACCCATCCATTCATCCAATCCTCCTCGCCCACCCACGCGCGGCGCGCACGCGGAAGCACGGAGCCCCCTACTTGGTCTCAGGCGGAGTAGCGATCACTCGGACGCCGAGGGGGGCGCGGCGCGCGAACTGGTCGAGCAGCTCGAAGTAGAAGCCCCACTCGCCCGTGCCCTGGGTGACCTTGAGGAGCACCTCGTTCCAGCCCGCGGCGAGGACGACGGGTGCGATGAACTCGCCGGCGGAGGCGTAGGTGGCGTTTTGCCCGGTGAGGAGCAGCTTGCGGTTCAGCCACACCTTGCACCGGTCGTCGCTGCCGACGGCGAAGACGGCTGGCCGCTCGCGGTCGGAGTGGACCCAGGCGGCGGCGTAGGCGACGGCGTTCTCGGCGGCGCCGAGGAGGAACTTGAGGTTCACGTAGCTGCCCTCGGCCGCGGCGGCGCGCCAGCGCGCCTCGCCGCCGAGGCCGGGATACGCGTTGTCGAGCTTCACGCCATCGGACTCCGGCGGGTACGGGGTTTCGAGCCCCCACCCCTCGCCCTGGCCCGCGAACGGCCCGAGGAGCTGCCAGTTGCGGAGGAACTCGCGCGGCGTGCGCGCGTGCTTCCGATGGTAGTGGTAGAGGGTTTCCACGGGCAGGCGGAAGTCCTTGGTGAGGGCCAGCACCTGCTCGGCGGGGTCGGGGACGTCGGCCTCGGTGCACGCCTCCAGCAGCCCGCCGAGAACGTCGGCCACCTTCGGATGCCCGGGGAATGCGGCGAGGAACCACATGTTGAGCTCGATGCGCCGCTGGGGATTGGGCAGCTCGAGCTGGAGCAGGTCGCCGAAGAGCCGCCAGGCCTCGCCGCCAGGCCCCAGGCGCGGGATCTGGGCCCGCAGCACGGCCACGGCCCGCGCGCGGTCGAGCGGCAGGTGCGCGACGATGGGGTCCCTGAGCACGTACGCCGCGTGGCCACACCCGCCGGCAGCGGGGCGATTGGTGTGCGCCCTCTTGCCGCTCTTGACGGGCTGCTCGACCCACTGCCACTCGGTCGTGGGGTCGGCGGGGGCCGCCTCGAGGTCGAACCCCCAGTAGGCGGCCACGGCATCGGCCACCTGGGGGGCGAGCGTGGCGGGGTCGGCATAGCGTGCCTGGATTTCGGGGGCCGTCAGGGCGCGGCGGTAGAGGCGCACCTCGTCGAGCGCCCCGGCGAAGTAGACGCGCCCGAAGGCCCACCGGCCGATGTACAGGGCGCCGTGGCCCGGCGTGCGCTCCTTGTTCACCGCGGTCTCGGCCACCAGGGCGGCGTCGCGGTAGAGCTTCAGCGCCGCGCCGTCGTAGGTCATGGCCAGGTGGTGCCACTGCTTGAGCTTCAGGGTGCCTTCCTCGCTCCAGGCCTCGAACCGGTTCTCCTTCTGCCCGCCGATGTTGAGGTCGGCGACCACCTTGTCGCGGTAGATGATGAGCCCGAGGTAGCCGTCCTCCCAGGC
>Ga0307380_10000153_pt1 | contig 116478 bp, 96 predicted proteins | sample UN3MG_FD_202239 | JGI IMG/M metagenome (GOLD analysis project Ga0307380, IMG submission 202239) | Soil microbial communities from Risofladan, Vaasa, Finland - UN-3 | ecosystem: Environmental > Terrestrial > Soil > Coastal area > Acid sulfate soil | place: Finland: Risofladan, Vaasa | collected...
CCTCGCTGCCATATGCTGCTTCAGATCCAAGGCTCGTGTACGCTCTTACATAATATGTTGTGGAAGGTTCAAGTTCTGTCAGATTGCTTGTGAAATTGCCTGTGGCTGCAACCCCCAGGGTTGTTTTTGTTCCGGAAATTGACGGATTAGCTGATGTTCCATAACAATGTCCATGCTGGGTAGCTCCTTCTCCCACATCAATGACTGTCCCGGAAATATCTGCGGTTGTTGTGGAGATGTTTGACACATCACCTGTTTCAACAGACATTTTTTTGTCAGGTTCACAAAATGGAATTAATAACAATCCTGTAATAAACAATAACAGGATTATCCTCTTATACTTCATAATACTAAGGTTTTAAATACGTGGAAGGAACAGAACCCCGGCCCTACTCCTTCAGTATAAAAATAAAATCGCCTCCCTGGTCATCAACATCCTGAATTACCCCATACTGCGGTACTACCTTGCTGTTATTGATGACGGCCATCCTGAGGCTGCTGAATAATTGTTCAGATGACAGATACTTCTCAGTATTGTTGTTCAGTCTTTCTACAAGATACTTCAGGAAAGCGCTCTGATCAGGCACTTCCGTCAGAGTTCCGCTGGTCATTGCTTTCCTGCTGGGAAGCTCATAAAGACTGTTTATGGCAAAAGTCGCATCTGTAAAAGCTGCCCTAGTTTTGAAAATGGAACCTCCGAAACAGGCATCGCTTACAAGTAATGTATGTTTTGATCTGATCTCCCTCAGATAGTCTCGCAGGGTACTGTTCCTGAACCAGTCTCTTTTACTGCTCCTCCTTGCATCAGCGGGTAACCAGTAGCCTATCCCGGCTTCTTCATCCCAGACACCATGACCTGCATAAAAGATCAGGAAACTGTCTTCAGGTTTAACCTTCTCAGCAAAAAAATCAAGAGCCTCATACATCTGAGTGCTGGTTGCATTCTTAAGCAACCTGACATTTTCCACATTAAAAGTATACCGGCTGGTTATTGCATTATAAAAAACCTCAGCATCTCTAATCGGCTTGTCAAGTGATGAGACCAGAGGATCAACATAATCATTTATCCCGATAATCAGAGCATAGTATTTACCTTTTATGTTTGGTGCAATATTCATTCCGGGCATCTGCCCGGTCTCAACATTGACATTTATTTTAGGCTTGTTGTTGATTCGGATTGTTGCCTTATTGCTTGTGACTATCTGGCCCGACACACAAGCCATTTGTATCAGGCAAACCAGGGAGAAAAGAAGTATTCTTTTCATTTCGATATATTTTAAAAATCGATCTGTAATGACAACATAGTAATCCTGCCCTTTGTACTCCTGGCAGGTGTGAGACCAACCCTGGCATGCTGCAAGGGCTTATAATGATTCGGTGTTGCTGAAACCCATACAATATTTCCAACCCATATAGCGGCGGCTGAAATCAATAAGGCTGTTGACAGCGTAAGCTGACTCTGCGATTTATCATAAAGGTTTGCTCTCTCAACAGCATCTGATTCAGCCTCGTATAAATCATGTGTTTTTTTGTAGCTGCTGTGCATGATAATGCCGCCTGCCACAGCTCCATAGGCTGCAGCACCGGCAATCCAGTATGGCTTCCCTTTTGATATCTTTGTCTGTCCCAGTCCTGGTACAGCGGTTGACATGATTACCATGGAACCTTTGTTGAACTCCCTTTCATATCGCTCGCCAGTGAGTTCAAGTGTCACATCTTCATCAAGAAAGATAGCATCCTCTTCAGGCACCCAGATGATCTTCTTGTCATTTCCGGGTTTGATACTGTCTCCCACATCACCAATAAAAGTTCTGGCCCTGATGGGTGCTCCCGTCTGATTCTTCATGTCCACCCATATATAGAAAATATCTGAGCTGTTTTTGTAGATCAGATCATATGAAATAGAGAGCTGGTAACCATCGAATTCAAGCTTAGGATCAGTAATCACAAAATTCTGGGAGAATACATTTGTGCAGACGATAAGTAAAGCCAGGTTCAGAAAGAGTCTTTGTCTTTTCATAGAGAAGAATATTTAGAGAACCAAAACGACTGGTCTTATACAAAAATAAGTTAAAATAATTAATTGATTATTTATATTTAAACAAAATTTTGACGGGGAGAAGATGATAAGTGATAAAAAGACGATTTGTAAACAGGAACAGGTGAATATGATAGATAAGTTTGTCGGCTACCGGTTAAATACGGGGTAAAGATTAAGTATTATTTCTTTGCGACCTCGTGGGGCGAACTGACTCTTCAACACCGCTGGTGTTGCAAAAGCTGACTGCACCATTACCATGGATGTTACCATGGACATTGGAATTTGATGCCTCCGGCATCATTATAGTTAAATATCGTTAAATCATTTTAGTCTGTTTGGATAACAGTATCCTATTTTTTTTACTTTTACCTCTTCAAAAAATCTTAATGACCATAGCAATGAAAATCAAAAGAATCAGCATCAGCATATGCCTGCTGCTTGTTATGCCTTTATGGCTCTCAGCCCAGACTGAGAAAGTTGATCTTGAGATGATCTATAAGATCAAGCAGGAGGGAATGAATAATTCTAAAGTTGGAGACCTTGCCTTCGGGATGACTGATCTCCTGGGACCACGGCTTACCGGTTCAACCGGCGGCGCACGCGCCAATGAATGGGCAAAACAGAAGATGGAAGAATTCGGATTTCAGAATGTAAGGATAGAAGCTGCCAGGGATTTTAACCGCGGCGGATGGGATAACCTGAAAGCCTACGCTGCAATGACCGCTCCGTATTATAACAATTTTGCCTGTAACCCCGTAGCATGGACCGGAAGTACCAATGGTCCTATCAAGGGTGAGGTTGTGATAGTGGATGTCAAAACTGAAGCCGATCTTGATAAATATAAAGGCACACTCAATGGCAAAATAGTCCTTCTGCCATCAACCACGACTTATGAAATCAGCTATGAGCCTCTTGCCAGCAGGTATACAGACGAACAGCTTGAGGCATTGACTGCGGAATCCGGCTCACCTATGGGCAGAAGACCAAGAATGCCTTTTGATATGGCAGCTTTGATGGCACAGAGACAACTAAGGGCTAAAGTATCCGAAATGCTTAAAAGCGAGGGAGTCTTAGTGATACTTAACAGCGCGGGAACCTACAATATTCCCAGATCAACTGGTATTGGCTTTAACGCAGGTGATCCTGAACCAATCGCTGAACTGAACCTGCCGATTGAGGCTCACGGAAGAATAGAAAGACTGATACGCAAAGATGTACCTGTGGAAATGGAGATAGAGATCCGGAATAAATTCATTCCTGCTCCAAAGGTTTATAACGTGATTGGAGAAATTCCCGGTACAGATAAGGTTCTGAAAAACGAAGTGGTGCTTATCGGAGCTCATTACGATTCATGGCACGGTGGCACAGGCGCTGCCGATGATGCATCAGGCTGTATAGTGATGATGGAAGCCCTCAGAATCCTTAAAGCCCTTAACGTCGCACCTAAAAGAACAATCAGAGTTGCACTTTGGGGCGGCGAGGAACAGGGACTTATTGGCTCACGGGGTTACGTTGATAAATACCTGGTTGATCCTGCCACCTATGCAAACAAGCCTGATTTTGACAGGTTTGCAGCATATTTCAACATGGATAACGGAACAGGCCGTTACAGGGGTATCTACCTTCAGCTGAATGAAATGGTAAGGCCTATATTTGAAGAATGGCTCAAACCATTTGAATCACTTGGATGTTCTACAATCGCCATAAGGAATACAGGAGGAACTGATCATCAGTCATTTGACCGCTATGGATTGCCTGCATTCCAGTTCATCCAGGATGAGGTTGAATACAGCAGAGGATACCATAGTGTAATGGACACTTATGAGAGGCTGGTGATGGCTGACCTCAGGATCAATGCAATAATCACAGCTTCATTTGCCTATAATGCAGCAATGAGAGACCAGAAGCTGCCAAGGAAACCTGAAATGAGGCCCAGGGGAGCTGAACAAGGGCGACCGATGTTCTGAACAAAAATTCCTATAATAGATTATAGCAGGGACGTTGCATGCAATGTCCCTACATTTTTATATCCCTGCCAGTTCAATAATAAATGCATATTGCATGGCAGTAGTCTTGTACCTCTGAAACCTTCCTGAGGCGCCTCCATGACCTACATCCATATTGCAATCCATTACTAGCAGATTCTTGTCTGTTTTCATATCCCGCAATTTTGCCACCCATTTTGCAGGCTCCCAGTACTGTACCTGGGAATCCCAGAATCCGGTGGTTACTATCAGGTTCGGATATTTCATCGCCTTAACCTGGTCGTAAGGAGAATAGGATAACATATAATTATAATATTCCTTTTTCCTTGGATCACCCCATTCATCCCATTCTGAAGTTGTAAGAGGGATGCTCTCATCAAGCATGGTAGTCACAACATCCACAAATGGCACTGCTGCAATTACACCTTTATATAAGTCTGGCCTCATATTTACTAGTGAACCCATTAAAAGTCCACCGGCGCTTCCTCCCTGGGCGAACAGTCTTTTCGGAGATGTATATTTCTCATTTACAAGAAACTGAGCACAGTCATTGAAATCGGTGAATGTATTTTTCTTTTTCAGAAGCTTCCCGTCTTCGTACCAGTAGCGGCCCATTTCACTCCCGCCGCGGATATGGGCAATCCCATAGGCAAAACCTCTGTCTATCAGGCTTATGATTGCACTGTTGAATGAGGCATTCATTGATGCACCGTATGATCCGTAGCCATAAAGCAACAATGGCGCCTGCCCATTCCGGACAAATCCTTTACGGTAAACAAGGGATATCGGGATTTGAGATCCGTCACCTGCAGTAGCCCACAGACGTTTTGTTTCATAATTATTTTTATCAAATCCTCCCAGCACCTCATCCTGCTTAAGAAGACTCTTTTCCCTTGTGACCATATTATAATCAATAACGGAGTTGGGTGTTGTGAGCGAAGAAAAGCTATATCTGAGGACGTCAGTGTCAGAGTTCCTGTTGATATTAATACCTGCCGTATATGTCTCTTCTCCAAAATCAAGATAATGCTCGCTGCTATCCTTTAAACTTATGATCCTGAGATTATTAAGTCCTTTAATTCTTTCATTCGTCACCAGGAAATCATCAAACAGCCCAAAACCCTGCAACAGTACATCATCTCTGTGCGGAATAACTTCGGTCCAGTTCTCAAATGTTGTTTTGTTATCAGGAGTCCTCATGAGCTTGAAGTTCCTGGCGCTGTCGGCATTGGTAATAATATAAAAGCTGTTCCCGAGGTGATCAACACTATATTCATGGTTCATCCTCCGTGGTTCAAGAACTTTAAACTCATCCTCAGGTTTTGAAGCATCAATGAATCTCACTTCGGATGCCAGCGTATGTGTTGAATTGATAAGGATATACTTACGACTTTTAGTCTGCTCAAGATATACACTGAAAGTCTCATCATCTTCAAAGAAAACCTCCTTATCATTTTCAACATCAGACTCCAGTTTATGTCTCAGTACTCTGTCTGATCTGAGCGTCTCCGGATCCTTCGTTGTGTAAAATACTGTTTTATTATCTGCAGCCCAGATAGTACCCCCGGTTGTGTTCTCTATCCTGTCAGGGAGCAGCTGCGAAGCAGAAAGATCAAGAAAATAGATTGTATAGCGACGGCGGCTGATAAGGTCAACGCCATAGGACAGGATCCTGTTGTCCCTGCTTATATTGAGTCCGGTGACTGAACAGTACTTTTGTCCTTCTGCGATTTTGTTCACATCCAGAAGCAGCTCCTCAGGAGCATCAAGAGAACCTTTCTTCCTGTAGTATAAAGGATATTCCTTCCCTTCAAGAAATTGTGTATAATAGTAGTATCCGTTATCAAGATAAGGTACCGATTCATCATTCTTTTTTATCCTTCCAACTATCTCATCATAAATTGTCTTTTGAAGATCTTCAGTATGATTGAGCACTGATTTTGTATACTCATTCTCCTTATTCAGGTAATCAAGCACTTTAACAGTTTGCTCATCAGGGCTGGCTGCATTTTTCTGCTCGTCAGAGAGGCGCATCCAGTAATAGTTATCGATCCTGTTATCGAATAATTCATGCGGTATCTTTTCAGCTACAGGAGGCTTAAATGTTTGCCTGTCGCTGCAGGCAAATAAAATGACTGCTAACAGGATGACTGATAGAAAATTGGTCTTTTTCATTTTCTTGTATTTGAAATTGGTTCAGGTAGATTCGTTGCGTGCAACGAATCTACTACAATTTTTATTTCATATCCACATCCTTCATTGACAGTTGTATACGTTTTCTGTCGATATCAACCGACAGCACCTTCACCATCACATGCTGGTGAAGCTTTACGACTGTTGAAGGATCCTTAACATAGGTTTTACTCAGGTTTGATATATGTACCAGCCCGTCCTGCTTGATGCCTATATCCACAAACGCCCCGAATTTTGTTACATTTGTTACAATTCCGGGAACGACCATTCCAGGCACCAGGTCTTCCATCTCATGAATATCGGCAAACCTGAATTCCTTTATCTTTGATCTCGGATCACGGCCTGGTTTCGCGAGTTCATCCATTATATCCTTAAGTGTCGGTAATCCCGTTACAGGTGTTATATATTTCTCAAGGATTATCTCTTTTCTTTTATTCTCATTGCTTACCAGCTCCCTTACGTTACAACCCAGATCCTTTGACATCTTTTCAACTACATGGTAGCTCTCCGGATGAACAGCACTGCTGTCAAGAGGATTTTCGGCATTCCTTATCCTGAGAAATCCCGCGCTCTGTTCAAAGGCTTTGGCTCCCATCCTTTTAACTTTAAGAAGCTCTTTCCTTGCTCTGAAAGGTCCGTTCTCCGACCTGTAATCTACAATGTTCTGTGCCAGCTGTGGTCCGAGTCCCGAGACATAGGTCAGCAGATGACTGCTTGCCGTGTTCACTTCGACTCCTACTGCATTAACACAGCTCATTACCACTTCGTCGAGGGAATTCTGGAGCTTCTGCTGGTCGACATCATGCTGATACTGCCCTACTCCTATTGATTTGGGATCAATCTTTACAAGCTCCGCCAGAGGATCCATAAGCCGGCGACCGATTGAAACAGCTCCCCTCACCGTGACATCGTAATCGGGAAATTCATCCCTGGCGGTTTTTGATGCGGAATAAATCGAAGCTCCGGCTTCATTCACGACAAAAACCTGGATGTCATTTTCGAATCTGGCATATTTAATAAAATCCTCAGTCTCCCTGCTGGCTGTTCCGTTGCCTATTGCTATAGCTTCAATTTTGTATGAATTTACAAGGGTCAGGATCTTCCTGATTGAAAGTGCCGTCTGGTTCTGAGGAGGATGGGGATAGATTGTCTCATTATGCAAGAGGTTTCCCTGCCTGTCAAGACAGACTATTTTGCAGCCTGTTCTGAATCCGGGATCAATTGCAAGTACATTCTTTTCACCAAGAGGTGAAGAAAGAAGAAGCTGGCGCAGGTTATCGGCAAAAACTCTTATTGCTTCCTCATCAGCCTTTTCCTTTGAGAGATTTCTGAATTCCGTTTCCATTGATGATGAGAGGAGCCGTTTCCAGCCGTCCCTGACTGCATTGCCGACAAGTGCGGATGATTCATTTTCCCCTTTTACAAACAAGGAATCAAGAATATCCAGTGCATTATCTTCTATTGGTTCAATTGATAATCTCAGGAATCCTTCTTCTTCTCCGCGCCGCATTGCAAGCAGACGGTGAGAAGGACATTTTTTCAGTGGTTCTGACCAATCATTGTAGTCACTGAACTTAATGCCTTCGGTCTCCTTGCCCTTTACAACCTTTGAATATATAACAGCCTCTTTTTCGAACAGCATTCTCAGCTTCTTCCTTGCTTCCTCATCTTCATTTATCCATTCTGCAATGATGTCGCATGCCCCGGAAAGGGCATCCTCAACCGTTTGAACATCATCATTCAGAAACTCTTCAGCTTTGTGTGAAGGATCAGATTCCTGCTGTTTGAATATTATTTCAGCCAGAGGCTCCAGGCCTTTTTCCCTGGCAACCGTTGCTCGTGTACGCCGTTTAGGCCTGTAAGGCAGGTATATGTCTTCAAGTTCAGCCATTGTTTCAGAAGCTGTGATCTTCTGCATCAGTTCAGGCGTCATCTTATCCTGCTCTCCGATTGATTTGATAACGCTCTCCCTTCGCGCATCAAGCTCCTTAAGCCTGTCATATTCATTTTTAATATGAAGCAGCTGAACCTCATCAAGGCTTCCGGTCATCTCTTTCCTGTAACGGCTTATGAACGGAATTGTGGCGCCGTCATCCATCAGCCTGATGGTATTCTCGACCTGCCACTCATGGAGACCGAGTTTCTTAGAGATCAGTTCTATGTTTTTGTTTGTGGACATAATGGTTTTATATTATTCTTAAAGTCACATGTACTCACCCCCCGACCCCCTCTCTACTTTTTTATTCACATGTACTCACCCCCCGACCCCCTCTCTACTTCGTAAAGAGGGGGTGACTAATAATGTACAGGTTGGTTAAAACTAAATCATTTAATAATTGATATCTATATTATTATCAACTAATTATTCCACCCAATCTTCCCCCTCTTTGCTTCAGCAGAGAGGGGGAATCCTGAGCGGAGCGAAGGAAGGGGGTGAGTACATGGAACTCATTCTACATACAAAACCAGTCCCTTCAGATACTCACTTTCAGGATGATAGATATTCACCGGATGATCAGGCGGCTGGCTCATCTGGTGCAGGATTTTCACCCTTCTGCCTGTATTGGCGGCAGCTGCAAATACCGATTTCCTGAAATTCTCCTTTGTCACCACCTGTGAGCATGAAAACGTAAAGATGATTCCCCCCGTCTTTACTTGTCCTATAGCTCTCATATTCAGTCGTTTATATCCCTGCAGTGCATTTGCAAGGACATTATTGTGCTTCGCAAAAGCAGGAGGATCAAGGATTATAAGATCATATTTGTCTTTAATGTCATTCAGAAAATCAAATGCATCTGCATTGAAAGACTGATGCCGGTTATCATCTCCGTAATTCAACCTGATATTTTCGTCCGCCAGTTCAATCGCCCCGGCAGAGCTGTCAACAGTGTGTACAAGCACAGCATCTTTCATCGCATAAACCGAAAAAGCTCCCGTGTATCCGAACATATTCAATACGTGTTTTCCACTGGTGTAACCGCTCAGAAGTTTCCGGTTTTCACGCTGGTCAATAAAGAAACCTGTCTTTTGCCCGCCTGCCCAATCGATCCTGAACTTGAATCCATATTCATTTACCATGGCCGGACCTGAATCACCATTTAAAAATTCATTTGTACATTTTATTCCCGACATGAACGGGATAGTTCCCTCGCTCTTGTCATAAACTGCATTCAGCCTTTTTCCTAACAACTCTGCAAGTATTGCCGAAAATTCCTTCCTCATCCTGTACATTCCCACGGAATGCATCTGCATTACAGCAACACCATTATAAAAATCTATGATGAGTCCGGGAAGGTCATCTCCTTCAGCATGAACGAGCCTGAGAACATTCAGATCAGGATTATTCATCAGTCCGAGCGACTCCCTGTATTTTATCGCATTCCTTATTCTGTCTCTGAAGAAATCAATGTCAGGTTCAATCTTTTCAAAGGAGAGTATTCTTACGGCAATTGAACCCGGCTGATAGTGACCTGTTGCGAGGAAGGCATCCTTGTTGTCAAAGACATCCACGATATCTCCCTCAACCGGATTGCCATAAATCTGCTTGATCGCTCCTGAAAAAATCCACGGGTGGAATCGTTTTACTGACTGGTCCTTGCCGGATTTGAGGATGATTTTCACTTTTTCTGTCATTTCTTTGTTCCGGGCTAAAGCCCTAAATTAGTAATAATTTCACTAACCCCAGCCTTAAGGCTGGGGTTAGTATATCTTTAATTATCAGGGCTTTAGTCCGGAATTCTTCATTCAGTCAATGTGAGTGAGCTTTTTATAAATTTCGTAGCATACCCATGCATCCGTTGCAGCATATACCTGCTGCGCTTCAGTGAGTTCCTCTGCTTCCCAGTCGGTAACCTGCTGGCGTTTTGATATCCGGAATCCCAGCACTATGGCTGCAAGTTTCTTGAGCCCTGAACTGTTGATGCCGTATTCCTTCACCATTCTCTGCAGGTCAACGAATCCATCAGGTTCAAATTTCCTGACATGCTTCAGGAACCTGATGTCGTCGTGAACCGCAACTCCTGCTTTTATCACACCAGGATCAGCAAGGATATCGACAAGCTCCTGAGGTATTCCAATCTTATTTATCCTGATGAGACAGGCAAAATCAGAAGTTGCCAGCTGAATAAGGGAGACCCTGTTTTTTCGTCCTCTTCTGAAGGATGGCCTTGTTTCAGTATCAAAACCCAGGATTTTTTTCCCCCGGATCCGCGGCAGGATTTTACTGAAAACTTTCAGATTGTTCACAACCACTATTTCACCTTTGAACCACGACAGGTCAAAATCAGCCAGGTCCTCTGCTGATATGCTCTCAAGATATTTATTCTTCATCATCCCCTCTGAATTCCTTTTGCCTTTTTGATATAAACCACTTTGATGTATCTCTTTTCTCATCATCTTCTCTTTCATCTGTTTCCGCCTTTCCTATCTCCTCTCCTGAATAAATGAATTTATGTATGGCTCTCATGGCGTTTACCAGCTTCTGTCCCCATATATTTTCAAAGTTCATCCTGCACTCCCATACTGCATCATTCATAACTTCCTGTGTGCCTGTCTGATATAAAAGCAGGAAGTCTTTAAGATCCTGATAGATATCAGTCATATTCTCTGCAAGGCTCGAAGGAACCAGGATTTCCGGATCACTGAGCTTTTCATCAGAAATATCGAAGTAATCATTTGCAGTACCGAACTGTTCCCTGAAAGAATCATGTATCCTGTTCCAGTTGGCTTCCGTGATAAACTTTTCATTACCGTTCTCAAAAAATGGATCCAGGGATGGAAGCAGCGAGGCTTTCAGATACAAAAGAGGCAGCAGGCGCTGGAGTATTTTCAGCATCTCATCGCCTTTTATCTCCCCGGCATGTTCAGCATATTTGCAGTATTCATTTGCGACTGCGACGAATTCAACAACATTCCTTGAATAGACAGGATCTGTTTTCTTATCCATAGTTTTTATGATCAGACAGCAAAATTAGACATTTATCTCGAAAACAGATCAGGTTCCTTCCATGACAGGAGATGCTTGTCATCCATGATGACCTTGTTATGGTCGAGAAGCCATCGCAGCACCTTTATCACCTTTTCCTCAGGATGGCTGACCTTGCTTACAAGATCCCTTGCATCTGTTTTCTGCTCTGCAAGCACATCCTTGATCTCCTCAAGTATAAGGTCAAACTCGTATTTGCTGAGATCCAGTTCATTTCTTTCGCGGCACACATCACATATCCCGCACCTGTCTGATTCCTCACCGAAATAATCGAGAAGTATGACCGACCTGCACCTCGTATTGTAATCCGCAAAATCAATCATCCTGTTGAGGCGGATTACATGCTTTTCCTTTACATGGACATAATTTTCAGGTGATATCATCAGGGCTTTTCTCTCGAGCCTCTCCTCGGTAAAAATCACAAGAGCAGTCTTCTTACCCGGTATATAATTTATAATTTTAAGTGTGGCCAATTTCACAAGAAACCTGTAAACGGCATCCCTCGATAATGCAGATTTTTTTGCAAGAGCCTCTTCATTAATTGCAACAAATTCAGTGAACATCCCGGTATAAGTCCTTAAAAGCAGTTTTATGAATCCGTCAAATGCTTCATTTGCCACCTGGAATTTGTAAAGATCGTCGCGGCCAACAAGGAAATGCACCCTTGACGGATTATTTATCTCTTCAGTGAATTCAATGTACCCTTCTCTCTGCAGAAAATTCAGACTGTTATATGTTTCTATAACAGGAAGTCTGTATTTTGATACGAAATCGTACATGTTGAAGTCAAACACGTTATCTTTTCCGGAACCCTGTGGTACCTGAAGGAAATTGCACAGAGCTTCGTATGTGTCCTTTATTTTTTCAACAGGAGGGAATTTACGTCTCACTGAATCCTCCAGTCGGGTCTTGTCTGAAGGAGAATAGAGCAGAACGGCAAAAGCCGGCTTATTGTCCCTTCCTGCCCTGCCGCTTTCCTGGAAATAATCTTCGATGGATTCCGGCATATCCCAGTGAATGACAAATCTCACTTCGGCTTTATCGATGCCCATTCCGAAAGCGTTCGTGGCAACAATTACCCTTGTTTCACCTGTTGTCCATGCTACCTGTTTTTTGTCCCTTAGCTCAACCGGAAGTCCTGCATGATAGAAATCTGCACTGATCCCGTTTGCGACAAGAAGCTCGGCAATCTCCTTGCTTCTTTTCCTGCTCCTTACATAAACGATCCCGCTGCCTTTTACCTTATGAAGGGTTTTGATCAGGTATGTTCCCTTATCTTCAACCCTCCTGACCAGGTATGAAATGTTCTTACGTTCGAAGCTTGTCCTGAGGACATTTTTCTCCCTGAATTCGAGCTTTTGTATTATGTCGTCAATTACCTGAAGTGTAGCCGATGCGGTCAGAGCCAGGAACGGAACCTTGTCGGAGATCAGGCCGCGAATTGATGCTATCTTAAGGTATGAAGGTCTGAAATCATAACCCCACTGTGATATGCAGTGCGCCTCATCAACAGCAACAAGGTTAAGGTTGAGACGGGGCAGCCTCGTCTGGAATATCCTTGTCGAAATTCTTTCCGGGGAAATATAAAGGAATTTGTAATCGCCATAAATACTGTTTTCGAGAGCAATATCAATCTCCTCGGCCGACATCCCGGAATGAATGGCTAAAGATCTGATCTCAAGAGTATTAAGACGACTCACCTGGTCTTTCATCAGGGCTATCAGGGGTGTTATCACGAGGCAGATCCCCTCCTTTACCAGCGCAGGTACCTGGAAGGTAATTGATTTTCCTCCGCCGGTGGGCATAAGTCCGAGAGTATCCTTTCCCTCTGCAATCGATCTTATTATATCCTCCTGCAGAGGCCTGAAAGAAGCATATCCCCAGTATCTGGTCAGTACCTGTCTGTAAGGTTCAATATTCATTTTTTCAATTACGGATGCCTGTTACAAAAATACAATTGAAATTCAATTTTTTATGATGGTAGAAGGATTGATTATTTTAAGAGTTGCGAATTTTTCGTAATTTGCGCAGCAAAACTTAAAATTCTGTCCGATGTCATTCACAGAAGATAAAATACTGTATGAAGGATTAACATTTGACGATGTTTTGCTAGTTCCTTCTTTCTCAGAAGTACTTCCCCGTGAAGTGAACCTCAGCACGATGTTCACCAGGAATATCCCGATCAACACGCCAATTGTTTCGGCCGCCATGGATACTGTCACCGAGGATGAGCTTGCAATAGCCATCGCGAGGGAGGGCGGTATCGGGGTAATACATAAAAACATGAGCATTGAAAAGCAGTCAAACCAGGTGAAACGGGTAAAAAGAGCCGAAAATGTCATGATCTTCGATCCGATAACTATCGGTCTGAATGCGACTGTTGCGGACGCGATCAGCCTTATGAATGAATACGGCATCGGGGGAATACCGGTGATTAACAAGGACAGAGTTCTTAAAGGAATTGTCACTAACAGGGACCTCAGGTTTGAGAGCAACCGGAAGCGTAAAATAACGGAAGTGATGACAACAAAGCTCATCACCACAAATCATGAGACTAACCTTGAGGAAGCCGCAAGGATCCTGAGAAAACATAAGATTGAAAAGCTTCCGATGATTGATGAAGAAGGAAAGCTTATCGGACTTATCACTTACAAGGATATAACCAAGACAAAGGACCGTCCCGGGTCATGCAAGGACGAAAAAGGGAGGCTGAGGGTTGCAGGTGCTGTCGGTATCGCGGCTGATACTCTTGACAGAGTAGCGGCACTGATAAGTGCCAATGTTGATGCCATAGTCATTGATACCGCTCATGCTCATACAAAAAATGTCATCAGGATACTGAAGGAGATCAAGAAAAATTACCCGGTCACTGAAGTGGTTGTCGGTAATATCGCAACCGCGGAAGCTGCAAAGAAACTGATAAACGAGGGTGCTGACGCACTCAAAGTGGGTATAGGACCAGGATCAATCTGCACGACGAGAGTCATTGCCGGTGTAGGTATTCCGCAACTCTCCGCAATCTATAATGTTTCCCAGGCGGCTGAAGGTTCGGGCGTTCCCATAATAGCTGACGGAGGGATAAGGTACTCAGGCGATATCATCAAGGCAATAGCAGCCGGAGCCGACTCGATAATGGCAGGATCGCTTTTTGCCGGAGTAGAGGAATCACCGGGAGATACCATAATCTATAATGGCCGCAAGTTCAAGGCATACAGAGGTATGGGATCGATTGAAGCCATGCAGCAGGGCTCCAAGGACAGGTATTTCCAGGATATTGAAGATGATATCCAGAAGCTTGTTCCTGAAGGTATCGAGGCAAGAGTGCCCTATAAAGGGACCCTTACAGAAGTGATCTACCAGATGACAGGCGGTCTGAGAGCAGGAATGGGATACCTGGGTGCAAAAAACATCAGCATGCTTAAGAAAGAGTCAAAATTTGTAAGGATAACAAATTCGGGTATAGTTGAAAGCCATCCTCATGATGTTTCTATAACAAGGGAATCGCCAAACTACAGCAGAAAAACCATTGAATAACCGGCATCTGATGAAAGTAAGATCATCAATGTTGATTTTATTATTGCTCCTGCTGACTTCTGTCTGCCAGGCTCAGGGGCTGAATGATAAAATCCTGATGACAGTTGCAGGGAAAGAGGTCCCTGCCGGGGAGTTCATAAGAATGTTCAACAAAAGCCGGGAGCCCGGAACTCCTGCCAATGCAGACGATTACCTGCAGCAATACATAGTTTTTAAGCTGAAAGTGGCCGATGCCATACAGGAAGGATATGACACTACAAGGGCTTTCCGGAATGAACTGAACGGTTACAGGAACCAGCTTGCACAGAATTATCTGACGGACACTCAGGCAAAAGAAAAACTTCTGAAGAAAATCTATGAGAGATCCCTTACTGAAATCAATGCCTGGCACATACTCGTCAGCTGCAATGCTGAAGCAAAACCGGCTGATACCCTGGCAGCCTGGCAAAAAGCTGCCGATATTAAGGAAAGAATAATCAAGGGAGAATCTTTTGAACAGGTCGCCCGCGGGACATCAGATGATCCTCCAGTGAAAATCAACGGGGGCAACCTTGGATATTTCACTGTATTCCAAATGATAATGCCTTTTGAAGATGCGGCATATAATATGAAAAAAGGAGCAATATCAGATCCTGTCAGAACACCGTACGGTTACCATATCATAAGTATAGTTGATAAAAGGCCCGCCAGGGGAAAGATCCTTGTTTCACATATAATGAAGGCTGCTCCCCCGGGGATTGACGAAAAAGAAAGCAAACAGGCTAAAGAAGATATTAACAGGATCTATGAAGAGCTCCGGGCAGGAGGGTCATTCAGTGAGCTTGCAAAAAAATACTCCGACCATAAAGAATCGGCAGCCAACGGCGGAAAACTCAACTGGTTCGGAACAGGTGAGATTATAAGCGATTTTTCGGAGGCGGCATTTTCAATACCTGACACAGGGAAATATACCGGACCTATTCGTACTCCTTATGCATGGCATATTATAAAACTTCTTGACAGGAAACCTCCTGGTTCGTTTGCAGAGACCAGGTCGTACCTTGAAAGCGGGATTAACCAGTCATACCTGAATTCATTAAGCAAAAAATCATTCACCGATAAGCTTAAGTCGGAATATAAATTCAGGATCAACCAGCCTGCATACAACTGGTTTGTCCAGAACACCGATACACTTATCATCCGGGGTCTGGCTAAATACAATAAAGTAACAATGCCTTCCGGTAACCTTTATACATTTGCTGATCAACATCTTACAATAAAAGATTTTGCAACATACCTCGAGAGGCGCGGTTCAATGATTGTAACTGATGATCCTGAATCATTTATAAGCCAGTCAGTTGAAGCAAGGATCTCCGATCAGATAATCAAATATGAAAATTTGATCCTTGAAAAGAAGTATCCTGATTTCCGTTACCTGATGAATGAGTTCCATGACGGAATACTGCTGTTCGAAATATCAGGGGAAAAAATTTGGAACAGGGTAAGTGAAGACAGTGCAGGACTTAAGCACTACTATGAAGAACATAAGCTTGAATTTCTTACTCGAAAGGGAATAACCGCAAAGATTTATACTCTCAGATCGCCGGAGAAAGAAAGGGCGTTTATCTCTGCATACAGGAAATATTCAAGGAAATCCTCCACTGATGAGCTGATGGCGGCAAAATTCAATAAAAAGGATGATTCCCTGCTGGTCATCACTGAGGGAACATGGTATTCGGGCGATGATCCGGAACTCGACAAAATTGAGTGGAAAAAAGGGATGGAATACAGGACGATCAATAATCTTCCAACGATAATTGCAATCAGCAGCGTTATTGAACCCGAGCCTCTTCTTTTCGAGGAGGTTCAGGGAGAAATGATGACCGGGTACCAGGATTACCTCGAGAATGAGTGGGTCAGGCAATTAAAGAGCAAATACACCGTTAACGTTGATGAATCGGTTCTGGCAGAAGTTAAAAAGAGTCTTGGCAATGAATAGGATCCTGATTTTATTACTAATCACAATATTAACTGTCAGCTGCAGCAAATCCAGGAGCGATCCGAAGAGGGTGGCTGTTGCCCGCGCAGGTAATGTTTTTCTTTATCATGACCAGATCCCCCGGATGATTCCGCCGGGAACATTACCGGCTGACAGTGCAGCCATAGTTCATAATTACATAAACAGGTGGGCCAGGAAAGAATTCCTTCACCAGAAAGCTGAAGAAAATCTTTCAGCCGATCTTAAAATTGAAATTGATAACCAGCTTGAAGAAACCCGTTCAAACCTTGTGATCTACCAGTACCAGAGACAGATGATGCTCGAGAGGATGGATACTATACTGACAGAGGCTGAACTGGAACAATATTATCTGGATAATCAGGAGAGTTTTATGCTCAATTCAAACATAATAAAAGCGCTGTTCATCAAACTTCCTGCTGAGACGCCCAATATAAGCAGAATAAGGCTCCTGGCACGTTCCAATGAACAGGAGGACCTGCAGGAACTGGAATCATACTGTTACCAGTTTGCAGATAAGTTTGATGATTTCAATGAGAAATGGGTTCCATTCAACAGGCTCTCAGTAGAGCTGCCGCAGGATATTCCTAATGAGGAATCCTTTCTCAGAAGAACAACTTTTTATGAAGCTACCGATTCAGTAGATCTCTATTTCATAACTATCAGGGATTACAAGCTGAGATCAACCGTGGCTCCGTTTGAATATGTCAGGGACGATATCAAAAGGATCATCTGGAACAACCGAAGGTTTGAATTCATACAGTCCCTTGAGAACGGGATCTACAACGATGCACTGAAAGAAAACGGTTTTATTATATTTAATAACTAGATCAGATGGAAAAAGGCAAAGGATTATTATTGATACTGGCGGGAGTGATGATTACGGGATTATCTGCTGTCAAAGGGCAGGTACTCGTTGAATCAGTGGCGGCAATAGTAGGGAATGAGGTGGTTTATCTTTCAGATATAGAGAACCTGTCCATTGATATGAAAAGAAACGGGAACAGGCTGCCTGTTGATCAGCAGAGATGCATTGTACTTAACGAATTGCTGGTCTCAAGGCTCTTTCTCGATCAGGCAAGGATCGATAGCATTACCGTTACGGAGGATATGGTCGAGAATGAGGTCACCATGAACATCAACGGCGCCATCCAGAGTGCCGGAAGTGAAAAAGCCCTCGAAGAATATTTCAGCAAAAGTATGGTGGAGATCCGCAGAGATATACGTAAAGCCCTGATGGAACAGGAGATAATCAGGGAAATACAGTCCGGCATTGCCGAGAATATTACCGTAACGCCAAATCAGTTAAGAAAATACTATGCAGGAATTCCTAAAGACAGTCTCCCCGTCATTCCTGAAAAAGTTCAGCTGAGCATTATTCAGCTTGATCCCCCGGGAATGGAGGAGAATAAGGCTGAAGCCAGACAGAAGCTCCTGGACATCAGGAGTCAGATTCTTGCAGGTAAGAGCTTTAACGTTCTTGCAGTAATGTACTCTGAAGATCCGGGAACTGCCAGAAACAGCGGTGAATTAGGATATACAGTCAGGGGCTCTCTGGAAAAGGAATATGCAGATGCTGCCTTCAGCCTGACAAAAAATACTGTATCAAGGATTGTCGAAACACGGTACGGTTTCCATATCATCCAGCTTATCGACCGTAACGGGGACCTGATAAATACCCGGCATATACTTATTAAGCCGAAAGTCAAGCCTGACCAGGCTACAAGGGCTATGTCCACACTCGACAGCCTGGCTAACCAGATAAGGAAAGACAGTATCAGTTTTGAAGCTGCTGCAAGAAGATTTTCAAGTCATAAAGACAGCAGGATAAATGGAGGCAAACTGGTAAGCACAAATCCTTCAGAACGCATTACATGGTTCACTCTTGATGAGTTAAATCCGGAAATGTATGTGAAAGTCAGGGACCTGAAGCAGGGCGAAATATCGGAAGCCTTCCGGACTACGGATGATGACGGTAATGTTGTTTTCAGGATAGTCAGACTCGATAACGAAATACCCGCTCACAGAGCTGACCTGAAGGATGATTATGAGAAGCTCTATTCATCGGCTCTTCAGGAAGCACGTTCAAAAAAGTATCAGGAATGGATCGACAAGAAAATAGGGAACACCTATATTAAAATAAGCGATGAATTGGAAACATGCGACTTTCTGAAAAAAGGATGGCTGAAATAGGAAATCATTGGTGTTCAAATAACATTAATCTTCAAAGATACTTCCTCTTTTTCCTGACAGTTCTGGTTATCTCCCCGGTTCTGCAGGCACAGGATAATCAAGGTGAGAAGAAGAAAACCAGGAGAATTGAAATTCTTCATGCCGATCTGTGGGAAGTCGATGAAAAGATAGATAAAGACCTTCAGCAGCTGGAGGGTAATGTGCGGCTTAAGCATAATGATGTGTTCATGTCATGCGACAGTGCGTACTATTATCAGAAAAAAAACCAGGTAAAAGCTTTCGGTAAGATCCATATTGAACAGGGCGATACTCTCCATCTTTATGGCGACTATCTTTTCTATGACGGGGCCACTGAATTTGCTTTCGTTCAGGGTAATGTGGAACTGATTGACAAAGAGACGCATCTTTATACCAATGCAGTGACATACGATTTCATTATTGATGTTGCCCGCTATAATACAAGGGGAAGGATCATCAACGGAGATAATACTCTCTCAAGCGTAACAGGTGTCTACTATGTATCAAGGGATCTTTTTCATTTTAAGGACAGTGTCAGAATAGTCAATCCTGATTATGTGATGACCGCTGACACAATGGATTATAATACTGAATATGAAACTGCCCTTTTTACGGGACCATCAGAACTGACAGGCGACAGCCTGTACATGTATTGTGAAAGAGGATGGTACGATACAAGGAAAAACATTACCAGTATCTGGAAAAATGCACTGATTGATAATAAGCAGCAGGTTGTGAGGGGTGATTCGCTTTATTATGAACAGGATACAGGATTCGGCGAATGTTTCGGGAGCATGAGCATTACGGACACTACGGATAACCTGATTGTAAAAGGCCAATATGCCTGGTACTACAAGGAACCTGAAAGATTCCTGGTCACAGACAGTGCCATGTTCATCCAGGTTTCGGATGGCGATTCGCTTTTCCTTCATTCTGACACACTAAGCGCCATCACTGTTGTTTCAGATTCTTCAGGAACCGGGTACAGGCTGATGAGTGCTTACTTCGGTTGCAAGGTATTCAGCAAGGATCTCCAGGCCAAATGCGATTCTCTGTCCTACTCTTTCCAGGATTCCGTTATAAGGTTATACAGGAATCCTGTAATATGGTCAGAAGAGAATCAGCTCACTTCTGATTCCATGGCAGTCTTTACAAAAAACCGGAAAGCGGACAGGATGGAATTATATAATGCTGCTTTTGTAGTAAGCCAGGTTGATACACTAAGGTTCAACCAGACGAGGGGAAGGTCGCTAACCGGCTATTTCAGGGATAATAAGCTTTACAAGATAAGCATAACCGGCAACGGTGAGTCGATTTATTATCTTATTGACAATGATGAAATTGTAGGTGTAAACAAAGCCAAATGCTCCAGTATGGAGATATTAGTGGATGATGGAAAAGTAACGGAGATCTATGAGTACCAGGCACCTGAGGGGGTAATCGATCCTCCTACAATGGCACCTCAAAACAATACCCGCCTCGATGGATTTATCTGGCTCGACCACCTGCGGCCTAAAAAACTATCAGATATATTCAAATAAAACTCCTAATATTCATCTTCATTGAAGAAGAAGTCGTCTTTACTGGGATAGTCGGGCCATATATCTTCAATACTTTCATATATATCACCCTCATCCTCAATTTCCTGCAGATTTTCAATAACTTCCATAGGGGCACCTGACCTAATGGCAAAATCAATCAGTTCATCCTTGGTTGCAGGCCATGGAGCATCCTCAAGTTTTGATGCTAATTCAAGTGTCCAGTACATTTCCTGATCACATTAGTTTTTTTTCAAGGTCTGCAAATATAAATATTATTTTTATTAATCTACAATCCCTGTTTTAAAGATTTTTAACATTTCAAACAGACCATTTAACTTCCTTTATATCAAGCTCTAAGCAAATCTTCCGGCTTAAAACGAATAAAAAATCGGATAGTCTGTTAAGGAATATGATGATGATTTCGGAAATTTTTTCAGTCTCGTTCAGTTTTACTGCTGCTCTCTCTGCCCTGCGACAGATACATCTCGTTATATGGCAATAAGAAATAATCAAATTTCCGCCGGGGAGGATCAGGCTTTTAAGAGGTTTAAGAACTGCTTCCATATTGTCAATCTCCTTCTCAAGGATCTGTATGGATTCAGGTTCTGGAAGGCAGATTCCTCTTTCCGTATTTACTTTCTCCGATGCAAGGGATGCTGCACATCTCATCAGTTGATCCTGGATATAAGCGAGCATCCTCACTCTTTTTACATTATCAGGATGATCCCTTAAAAGGCCTATCCATGAAATCAGTTCATCGACAGTACCATATGCCTCCACGCGGATATGACATTTAGGAACCCTTTTACCTCCCGATAATGAGGTAGTACCATCATCGCCTGTTCGGGTATAGGTTTTCATAACCTCAAAATTTATTAATGAGACAAAAGTTATAAATATTCAGAATGAAAAGGATCAGGCAGGTTTATATTTTTCATTCGGATAGTCCTGTGCTACCTCTCCGTCGAAAAGCCTGATTATACGTGCGGCATGCCTGGCAATATCTTCTTCGTGAGTTACAACAATAACCGTATTTCCTTTTCTGTGGATTTCATCAAGAAGTCCCATGATATCGATTGAAGTTTTGCTGTCAAGGTTTCCTGTCGGCTCATCTGCCAGGATGATTGAAGGCTTGTTTACAAGAGCCCTCGCTATTGCAACACGCTGTCTCTGTCCTCCTGAAAGTTCATTCGGTTTATGGGTCATCCTGTCACCAAGCCCAACCTGATTAAGGGTTTCAATTGCCTGCTTTTCACGCTCGGTTTTCTGCATACCGGCATAAATCAAGGGAAGAGTAACATTTTCAAGTGCAGAATATCTGGGAAGAAGGTTAAAGGTCTGAAAAACAAATCCTATCTCCTTATTTCTTATCTCGGCAAGAAAATCATCCTCCATCTTGCTGACATGGGTGCTATTGAGTATGTATGTTCCGCTGGTGGGTGTATCAAGACATCCGATGAGGTTCATTAGTGTTGATTTCCCTGAACCTGACGGCCCCATTATTGCAACATATTCATTCTTGTTTATATCTATGGAGACCGATCTTAAAGCCCTCACAATCACAGTTCCAACCTGATAGTTCTTTACAATATTTTGTAATTCAATTACTTTGTTCATACCCTATAAATTTGAATGTCCGAAATTATATTAATTTAGTTAATTACGAAATTATAACGTCTTAATTTTTGTTAATATCTCACCACGTAGTTAAAATGATTCACTCCTTCTCTGAAAAACACTAATCCCATCCTGAAAATGTCTACTGTAAGAGTGACTTTTTCATGTTTTTTGATGGTTTTCCAGGCCTCTTCCATTTCATCCGAACAGTGAATGTCATCAATGATTATTACGGTCTCTTTGCCTGACAGTTCTGCCAGCTGTGAGAAATAATTTATTACAGGTTCCTTTTTATGATTACCATCAATAAACACGAGTCCCGGACTGACCGGTTTCCCAATTAATTCCTGCAGTTTTTCTTCAAAAGAACCGACAAGCAGGTTTATATTCCCTATACCGGCAAGATCGAAATTCTCCCTTGCTATCTGAGCGGTAGCCGGACATCCCTCAATGGAATATACTGTTGAATCCGGGCAGGCAGCAGCCAGGTACATCGTACTGAATCCTGTCGATGTGCCAAGCTCAACAATATCTTTACCACCGAACTCCCCTGCCAGTCTAGACAACAGAATACCGTATTTTTCTGGGACAGCGGAATATTTTACAATATGTGACACTTTTCTTATGCTGCTTTTCATTTTCGATGATCCGGCTCCAAGATCCAGAACTGAAATAGTCCTGTTGCCGGAAATATTCTTCTTTCTGATATCATCAATCATTAAGACAACGCCGGGATCAATTTTATTCCTGAACACCCTTGATACCAGGTAAAAAACAAAAGGGCTGTGGATGCCATGCCCCAGGCGGTGCCGGGAAAACAGAATATATCCCAGATATTTGATCATAAAAGAATCCATTCCGGTGCTGATAATATATTTTAGCCTGCATTATTCATGCAGAAGATAAAAGATAAAAGTAAAAAGATAAAAGTCAGGCATTTGTAAACCATTTTCAATATTTTTTTTGAAAGTTGATTTTTATGATTATTTTTCATAATGTTTTGAACCTTTTGTCTTTAAACTTTTGTCTTTAAACTTTTATCTTTTGTCTTTTTTTAAGTTTATGAATTAATCAGGTTAGGTAAGGTCTGCAAAAATACGTATTTTCGGTGTATCTTTTTTGTTTTTACCCCTTTCCTAACCTTCCCCCGGAGGGGAAGGAGAAGGCAGGTGAGTAAATAGAACTATCGTATGGTTTAGCATCGAAACAATTTGATCATCACATCTGATGCAGGTTTTTTTTGAGACAAATATCAAGTATCTGACTGGGGTAGGTCCCAAAAGGGCCGAACTGTTGAATAAGGAGTTGAATATTTTCACATATCACGATCTCCTTTATTATTTCCCCTATAAATACATTGACAGAACAAAGTTTTATAAAATTGCTGAACTTGACCCTGATCTGCCATTTGTCCAGGTAAAAGGTGTGATAAGAGGATATTCCACGGAAGGACACAGGGCCGGCAAAAGACTTATTGCTGATTTTCAGGATGATACCGGTATAATTAAACTTGTCTGGTTTAAAGGCAGTAAATGGATAACAGGTAGCTACAGTCCGGGTGTGGAGTTTATAGTCTTCGGAAAACCTACTCTCTTCAACGGGATGATAAACATTATTCATCCCGAAATTGAAGCATCCAGCAAGGTTGCGGAAAGAATGAGTTCAGCGCTCCAGGCTCAGTACAGCACAACCGAGAATCTCAAGAACCATTTTCTCACATCAAAAGCATTAAGCAAGCTGGTTGGAAACCTTCTCAGTCAGATTGCATTCAAACTTCCGGAAACACTGCCTGCCGGCATTGTCACCAGGTATAAGCTCATGGATATTCACCAGGCTCTGCATAAAATACACTTTCCCTCTGATCCTGCAGAGCTTGAAAAAGCCAGGTACCGCCTCAAGTTTGAGGAACTATTTTATATTCAGCTTAATCTTCTGAGATTCAGAAACAACCGATCACGCAAATTCAAAGGATTTGTCTTTTCGAGCGTTGGGGAAAACTTCAATAATTTCTATTTCAACAATCTTCCGTTTCCCCTTACTGAAGCACAAAAAAGGGTAGTAAAGGAGATCCGGAAGGATCTCGGTTCAGGAAAACAGATGAACCGTCTTCTTCAGGGAGATGTGGGCAGCGGCAAGACACTTGTTGCGCTTTTGAGCATGCTTATAGCCATAGATAACGGTTACCAGGCATGCATAATGGCGCCGACAGAGATCCTTGCCAGCCAGCACTATGACACGATCACAAAAATGCTTGAAGGCATCAATGTTAAAGTCAGGCTTCTGACGGGATCATCGAAGAAGTCATTGAGAAAGGATATCAGCGAATCACTCCTTGACAAGTCCCTGAATATCCTTATCGGCACACATGCACTGATCGAGGAAAATGTAAAGTTCGCTGACCTGGGACTGGTAATTATTGACGAGCAGCACAGGTTCGGAGTTGAACAGAGAGCCAGGCTTTGGCAAAAAAGCCTCAATCCTCCCCATATACTTGTAATGACCGCCACACCTATACCAAGAACGCTAGCGATGACCCTTTACGGCGACCTTGATGTATCGGTAATAGATGAGCTTCCTCCGGGAAGGATCCCCATAAAAACCATGCATTATTTTGATTCTGAAAAAAACAAGGTATTCGGATTTTTACGAAGCCAGATCGCTGAAGGACATCAGGTTTATATAGTATACCCGCTGATTCAGGAATCGGAGAAGATGGATTACAAGGATCTTGAAGACGGATGGGATACCATTTCAAGGGAATTTCCACCTCCAAAATACTGTATAAGCGTTGTGCATGGCAGGATGATACCGTCAATCAAAGAAGAATCGATGAGGCTGTTCAGACAAGGGCATGCTCATATTCTGATTGCGACAACAGTAATTGAGGTTGGAGTTGATATTCCGAATGCCACGGTGATGATTATAGAAAGCTCCGAACGGTTTGGACTTTCTCAGCTTCACCAGCTTAGAGGTCGTGTTGGCAGAGGAGCCGACCAGTCATATTGCATACTGATGAGCTCGGGGAAGCTATCAAAGGAGGCAACAAAAAGATTAGAGGTTATTGTAAGCACCAATGATGGTTTCGAGATCGCAGAAGCCGATCTTCAGCTGAGAGGCCCGGGCGATATTGAAGGAACAATGCAAAGCGGCATCCCATTTGACCTGAGAATCGCCGACCTGGCAAAAGACGGACAGCTGATCGAATATGTAAGGAACATTGCCGAAGAGATCCTTGCCAGGGATCCTCTGCTTGAAACCAGCCAAAATCTCATTCTCAACGAAGGACTAAGGCGTTTATTCAGCAAACGTCAATCATGGAGTAATATAAGCTAGGATTTTTATTTAAAATCATAATAAATAATAAAAGCGCCTGAAATGCTGATAAAAAACATTATCTGTTTTTACCGGAATTGTAATTTTGCATCTTTAAAATTCCTTTGTCGCAGTAAAGATGTCGGAAAATTTTCGGAGCATTGAACACGAAGGTATAGTGAAGAGTTCAGACAAAAAATCTGTTACAGTAAGTATTATTTCTTCATCAGCCTGCACCGGATGCCATGCCGAAGGGATTTGTTCATTATCGGGCAGGGAAGAAAAGACTGTTGAAATACCGGGTATTTATAAAGTTGTGCCAGGAGAAAGTGTGACAGTACTTATGAAACAGTCATCCGGATTTGCGGCAGTTTTTCTGGGCTATGTCCTGCCGTTGATACTGGTCGTGGCTATACTGATAATCCTTGCTTCTATTTCGGTTCCTGAACTTACTGCCGGTCTTGGCGCGATAGCAATACTTATACCCTATTACCTGGCTCTCTATTTTTTCAGAAAAAGGATAAACAGGAAATTTACATTTTCACTAAAAGCCTGATGCATGAGTCTTACTGTTCCTGTAACAATATTGACACTGAGTCTGCTTGCGCTGATATTTGCATTAATCCTCTATTTTGTAGCGCAGAAGTTCAGGATCTATGAAGATCCCAGGATTGACGAGGTTCAGGCTGCCCTTCCCGCTGCCAATTGCGGCGGATGTGGTTTTGCAGGGTGCCGCAATTTCGCTGAGGCTCTCGTTAAGGCAGAAACTTTTGAAGGTTTAAACTGTCCCGTTGGAGGTGCAACAGTCATGGGAGAGGTTGCAAAAATCCTGGGGAAAGAAGCCGTTGCTGTTGAGCCTCTCGTTGCAGTTCTCATGTGCAACGGATCACCCGAATTCCGTCCTCACACCTCAAAGTACGATGGAGTTCCCGATTGCCGCATGGCACACAGTCTGTACCTGGGAGAAACAGATTGCAGCTATGGCTGCCTGGATTACGGAGATTGCGTCAGAGCGTGCGCATTTGACGCAATGTACATGAACCCGGCAACAAGATTACCGGTTATCATTGATGACAAATGTGTTGCTTGCGGAGCCTGCGTGAAAGCATGTCCGAGGCATCTTCTTGAACTCCGCAAAAAAGCCAAAAAAGACCGCAAACTGTATGTGGCCTGCTCAAATTGTGATAAGGGAGGGCCTGCAAGAAGGGCATGCAAGGTTGCATGCATTGCATGCAGTAAATGCTTCAATGTATGTGAATTCGGTGCTATTACCATTGAAAACAACCTGGCGTATATTGATGCCTTTAAATGTACATTCTGCAGAAAGTGCGTTACCGAGTGTCCTACATTCTCAATACTGGAATTTAATTTTCCCCCGAGAAAGCCTAAAATCAAAGAACAGGTAGAAACTAAAACAGTCTGAACCGGATGTGTTATTAAAAAACTTAGCGTTGAAAACATTCCCCATTGGAGGTGTTCATCCACCCGAGAACAAACTGACTTCTGAAAGCGAGATTCAGTATCTTCCCATTCCTGTAAGTGTTGCAATACCTGTTTCCCAGCATATAGGAGCACCTGCTTCGGTTATCGTAAATAAGGATGAGAAGGTAAAGACAGGTCAGGTGATCGCTCAGAGCAAAGGGTTTGTTTCAGCGAATATCCATTCTTCGGTATCAGGCAAAGTCAGTAAGATTGATACAGTAATAGATACCAGCGGATATAAGCAGACGGCGGTATTTATCACTGTTGAAGGAGATGAATGGATTGAAACCATCGACAGAGGTAATGAGATCCTTACAGATATTAATTCCTCATCGGAAGAAATAATAAAGAAATGTCTTGAATCAGGCATTGTGGGACTGGGAGGCGCAACTTTCCCCTCGCATGTAAAGCTGACGGTTCCTGCCGGAAAAAAATGTGATATACTTATAATCAACGGGGTGGAATGTGAACCATACCTTACCTCCGATCACCGTCTCATGCTGGAAAGAGGTGAAGAGGTTCTTATAGGCATATCAATAATGATGATAGCCCTTAAGGTCAGCAGGGCGATGATAGGTATAGAAAACAACAAGCCTGATGCTGTTGCTCACATGACGAAGCTCGCAACTGCATTCCAGGGGATAACGGTACATGCGCTGAAAGTCAAATATCCGCAGGGGGCTGAAAAACAACTCATTAAAGCTCTCATTAACAGGGAAGTCCCTTCCGGGCGCCTCCCTCTGGATGTTAACACGGTAGTCCATAATGTAGGCACTGCCTTTGCAATATATGAAGCGATTCAGAAGAACAAGCCACTGTTTGAAAGAGTTGTCACCATAACGGGTAAATCGGTTTCGAAGCCGGGCAACTATTTTGTGAGGTTAGGAACTCCGGTAAAGGATCTTATCGCTGCTGCCGGAGGGATACCTGAAGATACCGGCAAAATAGTATCCGGCGGCCCAATGATGGGGAGAGCCCTCAGCAGCACCGATATACCGGTTGTAAAAGGGACATCGGGTATCATCCTGTTCCCGGCCGGTGAATCAGTAAGGATGGAATCAATGCCCTGCATAAGGTGCGCAAAATGTACACAGGCTTGTGCTCTGAACCTTGAACCATACCTCCTGATGACACTTTCCGAAAAAGGATTGTTTGAAAGAGCTGAAAAAGAAAGGATCACTGATTGTATGGAATGCGGCTCATGCAGCTATATATGTCCCGCCCGGAGACCCCTGCTTGATTATATCAGGCTTGGTAAATCGACTGTAATTAAAATGGCCCGTGAATGGGTTGTAAAATAACTATATCCGACATAGGTAAATGAGCAATTTATTAAATGTTTCACCATCACCCCACGCTCACGGGAAAGAGACGACACAAAAATTGATGTTTGGCGTTGTCGCGGCCCTCCTGCCTGCCCTGTTCACATCGATATTCTATTTCGGCTGGGGGGCTATAATCGTAACGGCAACATCAGTAATCTCATGCCTTATATTTGAGTATCTTATCCAGAGATTTATTTTCAGGAAACCCATTACGATTACAGACGGATCGGCACTTGTCACAGGCATGCTGCTGGCTTTTAACGTGCCCTCAAATCTTCCCGTTTTTATTATAGTCATCGGCAGTTTTGTGTCCATAGCAATTGCTAAAATGACTTTTGGCGGACTTGGCAACAATCCTTTCAATCCTGCTCTTGTAGGACGTGTTTTCATGCTTATATCATTTCCTGTTCAGATGACAAGCTGGCCGGTTCCTGCAGGATTCGGTACTGGTTACATAGATGCTGTCACAGGGGCAACACCTCTGGCAATAATCAAGGAAGGACTTAAGAATGGAGAATCCATATCCCAGCTTGTGACTCAGATACCTTCCCCGGCTCAGATGTTCCTGGGAGATACGGGAGGTTCAATGGGAGAAGTTGCTGCTGTTGCGCTTCTTATTGGATTCGTCTGGCTTCTCTATAAGAAAATCATCACATGGCACATTCCCGTATCTGTAATAGGAAGTATGGTAATCTTTACAACAATACTGTGGCTGGCAAACCCGGAGAAGAATGCAAATCCCATGTTTCATGTGCTTGCCGGCGGTGTTCTGCTGGGAGCCATCTTCATGGCGACAGATTACGTCACCTCACCGATGACACCAAAATCGATGATTATTTACGGGTGCGGTATTGGAATATTGACTATGATTATCAGGGTCTGGGGTGCATACCCTGAAGGAGTCTCCTTTGCAATACTTATTATGAATGCATTTGTTCCGCTTATGAACCTTTACATTAAACCAAGGAGATTTGGCGAGGAGGTGAAGAATGGCTAAAACCGAATCAACACTCAGAAATATGGTCCTGTCGCTTTCTCTCATAGCACTGGGAGCATCAGCATGCCTTGGCTTTGTTTACGAATTGACCAAAGGACCCATCGAGCTTTCGGTCCTGAACAAGAAACTGGAGGCTATTAAGCTGGTTGTACCGGATTTTGACAATAATCCCAACGACGAAATGTTCCGTTTGCCGACAGGGGAAGGCGACAGTCTCGATATCTACCCTGCAAAAAAAGACGGTGAGATAACCGGTTATGCGGTCAGCACCTATACCAATACCGGGTTCAGCGGTTATATAAGTCTTATGGCCGGATTTAAACCGGACGGAACCATCATCAATATTACTGTTCTCTCGCAAAAAGAGACACCCGGGCTGGGTAACAAAATGACCAATCCGGAATTCAAGGATCAGTTCAATGGCAGGAATCCGGCAGATTTTAACCTTAAAGTAGAAAAAGACGGGGGACAGGTTGATGCCATTACTGCCGCAACGATCAGCTCCAGGGCATTTTGCGATGCTGTTCAGCGTGCATATAACACCCTGCAGAAAGGAGGTATTAAATGAATCAGCTTCAAAACTTCACAAAGGGCTTTTTTAAGGAAAACCCTATACTTGTCCTGGTCCTGGGATGCTGTCCTACTCTTGCAACAACTTCATCATGCCTGAACGGACTGGGCATGGGGATCGCAACTACATTTGTGCTTCTGGGATCAAATGTGGTCATTTCGCTTCTTTCGGGGGTTATCCCTGATAAGGTGAGAATCCCGGCTTTTATTGTCATCATTGCCTCATTTGTTACAATTGTTGATCTGGTGATGCAGGCTTATGTTCCCGAGCTATATGAAACCCTGGGAATATTCATACCGCTGATAGTTGTGAACTGCATTGTTCTTGGCAGGGCTGAAGCGTTTGCCAGCAAGAACACCGTATTATCATCGTTCATTGACGGCCTGGGCATGGGACTGGGATTTACAATGGCACTGGGAATCCTTGGTGCTTTCCGTGAAATTGTGGGAAGCGGATCAATATTCGGCTATAAATTTATCCCGGGAGATGGGGTACTGGTATTTATCCTTGCCCCCGGAGCTTTTATAGCCCTTGGATATATGATCGCACTTATTAACAGGATAAGAAGAACCTAATAACAGACCGATATGGAATATTTATTGATAATAATATCTGCTATCCTTATCAACAATGTGGTACTTGCCCAGTTTCTTGGAGTATGTCCGTTTCTTGGAGTCTCCGGAAAGGTTAATACAGCTGTGGGCATGGCAGGAGCTGTAACATTTGTGATGGTGCTGGCCACTATTGTTACTTATCTCATTCAGATCTATGTTCTTGATAAGCTGGGTATTTCTTTTATGCAGACGATAACCTTCATCCTTGTTATTGCTGCACTTGTCCAGATGGTTGAAATCATTCTCAAGAAGATCAGTCAGCCGCTATATCAGGCTCTCGGTATCTTCCTGCCATTGATAACCACAAACTGCGCAGTACTCGGGGTCGCGATCCTTGTCATCAAGAAAGATTATAACCTGCTTGAAGGAGTTGTCTACGGAGCTTCCACTGCTATAGGATTCGGACTTGCACTTATTATTCTTGCAGGAATACGGGAGCAGCTCGAGCTTTTAAACGTCCCTAAAGGCATGAAAGGCGTCCCTGTTTCGCTGGTCATTGCGGGAATACTCGCTCTTGCCTTCATGGGTTTCACCGGTATAGTGAAATAAATAACTACTTTTGTCATTGCACCGATGCCCGGCAAAGATGACATTATCGGACTATTATCAGATCCTCGGAATACCGCTTAATTCATCGGTTAATGATATAAAAAAAGCTTACAGGCAGAAAGCCCGCCAGTACCATCCTGATATAAATCCGGCTCCCGAAGCGAGAGATAAATTTATTCTTGCTACCGAAGCTTATGAATTCCTGATCGCCAATCACGACAGGATCAGTTCTGATAATGAAGCTTACAGGCAGGCAATGGATAACTGGAGAAAGTACAGGCAGGACAGGTCAAAACAACGCGCCCGGGTATATGCTCAAGCCTCATATATCCGCTTTAAAAAGACAAAATTCTATAAAACAACACGGATATTCGACGGCACAACAATCATTTTCAGTCTTACACTATCGGTAATAATGGTATTATATACCGTCTTTGGATATATCTACAGAGTGGCACATCCTTTGCCTGAACCGGAACAGCCATCCGTACTCGTGTTCCTGATGCTCCTTACTGTCGGATTGGGATTTGTCGTGGTTTCACTTATCTTTCTCAAAGCCTTTATCGAAACTTCCAGAAAACATAAGAATAAAACTTAGAAACATGGCATAGTTTTTGGATTAGGAAGGGAGTAACCAGGACCGGTCATATTGTTTTCATTTTCAATACAGTATCATCAGTCTTTAAAAGCTAAGTACATGAAAAACAATATAATAGCATCTGTATTGGTTCTTTCATCCATTCTCCTTTTATTTATGAAGTGTACCAAAATCCCGGATGAGGATTTGCCGAAAGAGCCTGTCGAAATTGAACTGACGACTAAACAGATTGCCCTGATTGAATCAGAGAATTCGTTTGCCTTTGATATTTTCAGGGAGGTGGCGGAAAATGAGGGCAGCTCACAGAATATCATTATATCTCCCTTAAGCATTTCCTGTGCCCTTTCGATGACCCTTAACGGAGCAGACGGCACGACACGTGATGCAATGCTGACAGCGCTAAGGATGAACGGGATCACACCCGAAGAGATAAACTCCTCCTACAAGGATCTGACAGAAGCACTGCTGACAGTAGATAAGCGGGTTCTGATGACGATCGCCAATTCAGTATGGACCGAGGACCGGATCACTCCCAAACAGACCTTCATTGATATACTTGAAGACTATTATAATGCTGAATCAAAAGAATTCAGCATAACAGATCCCACTGCACCTGATAAGATAAATGAATGGATCGAGGATAACACCAACGGACTGATAAAGGATATGATCGACAAACTGGAGGATAATACCGTGATGCTTATCATTAATGCCATCTACTTCAAAGGAAAATGGAAACTGCAGTTCGATGAAAAGGACACTGATCAGGAACTGTTTTATAAGCCGGGCGGAACATCTGTTGAGGTACCGATGATGAAACAAACTGATGATTTTAAAGCTTATGACGGCGACGGATTCATTCTGGCAGAATTTCCTTACGGTCAGGGGAATTTTGTGATGGATATCATCCTTCCTGATGCCAGGGATGGTGTCGCCACCCTACTTCCGTCAATCACAGATGATACATTCTCAGGATGGCTCCAACAGATGGTGACCAGGGAGGCTTACGTGCTTATTCCGCGCTTCAAATATGGTTTCAGGAAGAAACTAAAGGATATTCTCACTGATATGGGAATGGGTATTGCCTTCACGGAAGACGCTGATTTTACGAATATTACAGAATATCCTCCGTTGCACATTAACGATGTAACACACCAGGCATTCATAGAAACAAACGAGGAAGGTACAGAGGCTGCTGCTGCCACGGTTGTTGACATAGGGCTTACCATTATGCCGCAGCCGCTAGTTTTCAATGCCGACCATCCGTTTATTTATATTATAAGGGAAACTTCAACCAACTCCATCATATTCATGGGTATTGTGGCTGATCCGCTGGCTGAATAAAGCAAAATCCATCTTACCGCAAAGGTTGCAAAGGTTTATCGCAAAGTACGCAGAGGAATGAAATTTAACTTAGCGTGCTTTGCGAATGCTTTGCGTACTTTGTGGTTATAATTTTTTATATAACTTTAGATTGCTAATATCATTATGCAATGAACCAGCTTTTAGCTTCATTTTTTGCTACTATAATGACCCTCGCCATGTCTCAGCCTGAAAAACCGGGAGATCGCAAACCTGCTGATCAAAGCCAGAAACCCCTGTTCTCATTTGGGATAATAACTGATGTCCATCACTGCAATTGCGAACCGGAAGGAACAAGATTCTATACTCAATCACTTCCAAGGCTAAGGGAAGCTGTGAATTCCCTTAAGTACGATTCAGTTAATTTTCTGATCAACCTTGGAGATCTGATTGATCGTGATTTTTCTTCTTTTAAACCAGTGTTGAATATTATTGATTCATCAGGACTTAAAACTTACCATTGCCTCGGGAACCATGATTTTTCTGTTGAATCAAAGTATAAGAAACGTCTACCGCTACCCTTACCCGATAAGAGCGGATATTATTCATTTATGCAAGAAAATTTCAGGTTCATAGTCCTTAACGGGAATGAAGTGAGTACATATGCTTCCGGAAGCAAGGCATCAGTAAAGCACACCGAAGAATACCTTGCCTCATTAAAGGCAGAAGGGTGCATAAATGCAAATGACTGGAACGGAGGGATAAGCCTTAGACAGCTCGAATGGTTTGAATCCCAGCTTGGTGAAGCTGCTGCAGGAAATGAGAAAGTGTTCATCATCTGCCATTTCCCCGTCTGGCCGGAAAATATCCATAATTTGCTCAACTACAGGGAGGTAATCTCTGTTCTTGAAAATTACCACAATGTGGTTACCTGCTTCAGCGGACATAACCATGCAGGCAACTATGGCAATACCAATATGATACATTTCGTTACGCTGAAAGGGATGGTTGAGAGTGAAAATGCCGGTGCTTATTCACTTGTTGAAGTCTACAGGAACAAGATCTGGATTAAAGGTTCAGGAAGGGAAAGAAGCCAGATACTAGCATACTGATCCGTATAATCAACCAACAATTAGTTTATGACGAAGCTGGCGAAAGAGCTCACCCTGTACGGGCTGATCATGGTAGCAATAGGCTCATGTATAGGTTCGGGGATCTTTGTCACTCCGTCACAGATCGCGGGATTAATACCATCGTCAGCCCTGATAATTCTTGTCTGGGCTCTCGGAGGTATAATAGCGCTTACAGGGGCTCTTACATTCGGTGAACTGGGATCACTATTTCCTCATGCCGGCGGAATATATGTTTTCCTTAAGGAGGCTTACGGAGGCTGGCTCGGTTTTCTGTACGGATGGGCCTACCTTATAATTATAACTTCCGGATCAATTGCAGTTTTGTCTCTGGCCTTCTCATATTATTTAAGCACTTTCATTCCAATGAACCAGACAGGAATGATGATCACCAGCATCAGCGCAATTGTTGTCCTGACAGCAATTAATGTATTCAGAGCAAAATTCGGCGAAATATTTTCAAATATCTTTACAGGGCTGAAAATTGCAGGAATACTGATAATCATCCTTGTTGGATTTATTTTCGGGGACAGTGAACTGTCATTCAGATCGATATCTTTATCAACACCCTCAGGTGCAGGGATCTCCGGTTTTGGTGTCGCTCTGACAGGTGTCCTGTTCTCATACGGTGGATGGCAGCATGCTTCTTTCCTGGCAGGGGAGACAAAAAACCCTGCAAGGAATGTCCCGGTAGCAATGATCACCGGAGCACTCATAGTGACATTTATATACTTACTGGTGAATACCGGGTATATGCTTCTTCTGCCAATTGATACCATCGTCTCCTCGCAGAAGGTTGCCGCTGACGCTGTAAGTACAATCCTTCCTTCAGGCGGCCTGCTGGTTGCCGGAATAATAGCTGTCAGCACCGTTGGTACAATAGGCATTTACACACTTTCAGCACCGCGCATATATTATGCCATGGCAGCCGACGGACTCTTTTTCAAAAGCATTGCCTGGGTCCATCCAAAGTTCAAAACCCCTGTCTTTGCTATAATCCTGCAATCGGTCTGGGCAATATTGCTGCTGTTGTTCTGGGGAACAGTGGAAAACCTTATAACCTATACTGTTTCAATAGAATGGATTTTCTTCACCCTTGCAGCTGCCGGGATATTTATCTTCAGGAAAAAGCTGAAAAATGCTGAAAGGGCATATAAGACTTTCGGGTACCCTGTAACCCCGCTGATCTTTATCGGGATCACCACCTGGTTTGTTATTAATATAATGATAAACAAGCCTTTACATATGGGAATAGGCTTGATTTTCCTGCTTATCGGAGTTCCCGTATACCTTGTTTTCAGGAAAATGAACCGGTCTTTATAAAGTTGAAAGGCACGTCCAGGACTACTGAGAAATACTCGCCCCTTTCAAGGATATCTTCATCACCATCCTCATAGTACCAGTTGAAGACAAATTTCCCGTTTTTAAAGGTGACGTGTTTAAGTTTTTCGAGGAGAGAAATAAATACTTTGGCGCTTGCGCTGTTAAAATACTCCAGGTTCATATCCACACAGGTCATCTCGGCAGGTTCTTCGATATAGGATGTTATCCAATTATTAACAGGTGCAAAGAATTCAGCCACGTTCTCATGTATTGAACGTCCGCTGATCCTTAACCTGCCGTCAGGGCTGAAGACAATCTCAGGTGAATTCTTACCCGGTTCAATTCTCAGTTCCTGCATCAAAAATATTTGTTTCGAAATTAATTAAATTTTGATATAACTTCAATTAAAACCTGTCAAATATTGGTTCAGTAACATTTTTCAAAATCACATTCTTGCCAGCGGGGCTGTATCCTGACCTGTAAATTCACCTCTAAGATATTTATAATAACCAGTTATTCCTATCATCGCGGCATTGTCAGTTGTATAATCTATTTCAGGGATGAAAAGATCCCATTTTCTTTTCTGAGCTTCTGCCCTTACAGCATCTCTCAGTTCCGAATTTGCAGATACCCCGCCGGCGATTCCTATCTGCTTTATTCCGGTCTCTATTGAAGCTTTTACAAGTTTGCCAGTCAGAATATTCACAATTGTATGCTGGAGCGAGGCACAGAGGTCAGCTTTATTCTTCTCAATGAAATCGGTATCATCCTTCAGCCTGTCCCTCAGAAAATAGAGGAAGCTGGTTTTCAGTCCGCTAAAGCTGAAATCGAGTCCTTTCACAGAGGGTTTTGGGAAAAAGAAAGCATTCCTGTTTCCGGCTGATGCAAGCTTATCAATGGCAGGGCCTGCCGGATATGGAAATCCCAACAGCTTGCCGCACTTGTCAAATGCCTCCCCGGCAGCATCATCTATTGTATTTCCCAGTATCTCCATATCAAGGTGGTTTTTCATAACTATGATCCGGGTGTGTCCGCCTGAGACAAGCAGGCAAAGGAATGGGAATGATGGTATTCTTGTCTCCCTGCCTTTAACAAGTATGAAATGAGACAGTACATGAGCCTGGAGATGATTGACCTCAATAAGCGGAATATTAAGGGAAAGCGCAAATCCTTTTGCAAAGGATGCACCAACAAGAAGCGATCCCAGAAGGCCCGGGCCGCGGGTAAAGGCCACCGCATTGATTTCTTCTTTCCTTATTGCGGCTTTTGTAATGGCTTGATCAATAACCGGTACAATATTTGCCTGGTGTGCCCTTGAAGCAAGCTCCGGAACAACACCTCCAAACGATCTGTGCACTTCCTGTCCTGCGATCAGGTTGGAGAGAACATATCCGTCCCTGGTGACAGCTGCAGAGGTATCATCGCATGAAGATTCTATTGCCAGTATTGTAACCGCCATATATTCTATGATTTTCGGTATATTTGTATGTTGTTTTGATCCTTGGTTTTTTAACCCTTTGCGAATGGTCAAAAGTATTAAAAAATCAATTAAGTATTTTATCATTTTCATCGGGATTATTATTACTCTCCCGACAATACTCGTTTTTGTTCTGCGCATGCCCGGCGTACAGACCATGCTTGTAAGGAGAATCACCGATCATATTTCAGAGGAGTTTAAATCGGCACTGTCTGTCGGAGAGGTGAATTTTCAGTTCTTCAACAAGCTGAACATGAATAATATACTTATAAAAGATCAGAACAATGACACACTCATTTATACTCAGACATTATCTGCCGTGATCAGGAAAATTGACCTGAAGAAAAAATCTGTGATTCTGGGTAAAGTGTCACTTACCAAACCTTTCGTTGCTTTTATTACCGATTCCACAGGAACTCTTAACCTGAGATGGTATCTTGATAAAATGATGACCCCCGGGGATACCATTAAAAAGACAAAAAGCACTATAGCTATAAATCAGCTGAATATAGACAGCGGAAGATTTGCACTGGTGAATTATTTGAAATCAGGGAGTAAGGCGCCGATGGATCTGAATAACATGCATCTCTCATGTATCAACGGCATTGTGGAAGATTTCAAAATTCATAACGATACAACCTCATTCAGTGTCTATGACCTGGGATTTGCTGAATCGGGAGGATTCCTGGTCAGAAGGATGAATAGCGACGTCATACTTGCAAAGAACTATATCCTTTTCAATAAAGCCTTTCTGAACTGCGACAGCACTATACTGAATATCGCCCACGCAGGCATCAGTACTGACGCATCTTTCAAGGACTTTTTCAATGATGTAAAGCTTGATATCATGCTTGATAAATCGCTGGTCTATTTTTCCGATCTTCAGTACTTTGCACCTTTTGCAAAGGGAATTGACGAATCAGTATGGATATCAGGCAGAATACTCGGTACTGTTTCGGAACTCAGAGGAAGGAACATTGAGTTGTCATGGATGGACCATACATATCTTGACTGCGATTTTGATTTTTCGGGACTGCCGGAAATTGAAAACTCTTTTATCTATTTTGGCATAAACAGCCTGAGATCAAATGCAGGAGACATAAGAAAGTTAAGCATTCCAGGAAAGGGACCCGTAAAGCTTCCCGATTTTTTTGACAAACTGGCAACCTTTTCTTTCAGCGGGAGCTTTACCGGTTTTACCACTGATTTTGTTGCATACGGCAGGATTAAAACCCTGACCGGGTCGATTAAAACAGATATTTCAATGAGACCGGAGGAATCGAACAGGTTCAGGATAAACGGTCTGATCACCGGAACCGATGTTGACGTGGGATATCTTACAGAGCAGCCTGATCTTCTGGGCAACTGCAGTATGACAGCCAATGTTGACGGTGTAGCATACTCGCTTAAACAGTTTTCCGGCAGCCTGTCGGGAATGATCGACAGTATTGAATTAAACAGATACAAGTACCGTAACATAGGTCTCAACGGTGTTTTCACTGAAAAAACCTGGGACGGCAGTGTAAAGATTTCTGACAGCAACATAAGGATGGATATTCTGGGAATGTTCAATTTTAACAGGGAGCTGCCTGAATTTGACTTTACCCTCAACCTTGCTGACGCAGATCTTCACAGGCTGAACCTGAACGAAGATGATACCGCATCATCGCTGTCAATGCTGCTTACTGCAAATATCAAAGGAAATAATATTGACAACATCGACGGGGAAATCAAGCTGCTCAATTCCAGACTTAAAAGATTTGGCAATACACTTGATCTTTATAATTTTTCCATAAGGACTTTCACTGAAAACAACAAGCCTGCGATAAGCCTCCGGACAGATTACATTGATGCAGACCTTAGAGGCTGGTATGACTTTACATCACTTGGAACGCTGTTCAAAACTACACTTGCTTCTCTTATGCCTTCACAGTTCGCCAAACCCGGGGAAGACCAGGAACAGATGGAAAACAATTTTACATTCAGTATCAACTTCAAGAATACTGACAAGCTTAATAATTTCTTCAAAACAGGAATCCTCCTCTCTGAAAAGAGTTACCTGAACGGCGAAATTTTCACCGACAGTATTATGAGGATCAGCGGAGAAGCAAGAAGCCTGAGCTTTAAAAATAATACATTCAGGAACCTGTCACTCGAAGGAAATGTTTCATTACCTGGACTTTACATAGGATTAAAAAGCACCTCGCTGAACCTTCTCGGGCAATCTGATCTGAAAGGATTTTCTGTCAATCTTATTGCAAAACCTGATACTTTCAATTTTGGCCTTGGCTGGGATAACCAGGACAAGATCCTTAACAGGGGAAATTTCACTGCAAACGGCAAATTTAGCAGGATTGAAAACGAGAATCTGATATTTTCCATCGATATTGATCCCACTGATATCTACATCCGCAATAAACTGTGGAAAATCAACCGTTCATCAATAGTTCTTGATTCGAGTTCACTGAATATCAAAAAACTGTATATCATCAACGAAGAGAATTATTATCTTGTTGATGGCTCTGTTTCTGAAGATCCTGCCGATACCCTGCATTGTGAATTTAGAGGAATAGATATTTCTCCTCTCAGTGTTATTACAGGAAAGAAAGACGACCCTGAAAGGATCTCTCTCGGCTTCCGGGGAGAACTTAACGGGAATGTCCTGCTGACAGGCATTTACAGGGATCTTCTTCTTGTCAGCAATCTGAAGGTGAATAATTTCTCGATGCTGGAAAGCGATTATGGCGATCTGTCAGTTGTTTCAGCGTGGGATTCTGAAAAAAGAGTCGCTGAAATTCATGCAGGCAATAATCTTGGAGGGAAAAAGATGCTGGACATCAGCGGATCATACGATCCTGCATCACGAAAAATATCCCTGGACGGATTGGCTGACAAGCTGCCCATTGATGCCCTTAATCCCCTACTCAGGGTATTTGCATCCGGAATTGAGGGAACAGCAACAGGCAAGGTAAACCTGTCTGGTGAATTTAACCGGCTGGTGCTCAGTGGAGCTCTTATGGTTGAAGATGCTTCGATGAAAATTGATTATCTGCAAAGCAGATACGCAATTAAAGACTCAATAAGATTTGCCAGGAATAAAATCATCTTCAACAATGTGAAGCTGGTTGATGAAAGAGGAAAAACAGCTGTAATGAACGGATCAGTTAATCACAGGTATTTCAGGGATTACACATCTGATCTTATAATAACGCTCAATGAATCCATGGCCCTTAATACCAGACCCAAGGATAATGATATTTTCTATGGCACCGCATTCGCAACAGGTGTAACAACTATTAAGAACAATGCCACAACTCTCTCATTTGACATCTCTGCAAAAACTGACAGGAACACGAGGTTCTACATACCGCTGAATTCCAGCGAGACAGTATCTGACTATTCATACATCACATTCTTTGATCCTGAAGCTGTCGCCGTGTTTGAGGAGACTCCGGATAAAAACCCGGAGAAACCAGTTCCGGAAACAAAGCTGGTATTGAATTTCGATCTTGAAGTGACACCCGAAGCGGAAGTCCAGCTGATCTTTGATTCAAAAATCGGGGATGTGATGAAAGGACATGGGTCAGGCAACCTGAATATCAATCTGAACGAAAAAGGTGATTTTAAAATCTCAGGTGATTATGTTATAGAGGACGGTGATTACCTGTTCACTCTCGGTAATATCTTCAACAAACCGTTCAGTGTCGAGAACGGAGGAACAATTACTTTCAATGGCGACATTGATAATGCAATAATTGATATCAAGGCTATCTATAATCTCAAAGCTTCCCTGAGTGAGTTACTGAATGACGAAAGATACAGCGAAAGAATCCCGGTAGAGTGCCAGATAAAACTTTCAGGAAACCTGTTTAATCCGATTGTCGGGCTTGATATTGTTCTGCCAATGGCAGACGAAGCTACAAAATCCTACCTCAAGAATGTCATAACTACTGAAGAGGAACTGAGCCGCCAGTTCCTGTACCTGCTTATCATGAACAGCTTCTATGCGGATCCCTCATACGCATCATCGCTAACCTCCACAACAACAACAGGGACATCTGCGATGGCAGTTACCACCACGGAAATGGTTTCAAACCAGCTGAGCAACTGGGTTTCCCAGATCAGCAACGATTTTGATGTGGGCTTTGTATACCGACCCGGTTATAAAGATCTCAATTCCAATGAGGTGCAGCTTGCCCTCTCAACACAGCTGTTGAATGACAGAGTAGCCATTAACGGTAATTTTGACGTCAGGGGCACCGACGGATCGACAGACAATACCGATCAGCTCGTCGGCGATTTTGATATTGAATATAAGCTTACTGAAAATATACGATTTAAAGTATTCAACAGGTTCAATAATCCCTATACCGGAAGACAGGCTGATTATACTCAGGGATTCGGAGTTTTCTTCAAACAGGATTTTGATAAATTTTCAGATCTCTTCCGGAAAAAAGTCAAATCAGAAATGAAAAAGGAAGATGAACCGGCAGTTTCCGGCCAATAATAAAATACTCCCTGACCCTTTCCATGATGAGAACTGATTAAGTTAATAAAAAATATTGCATTGTTATTAACCGCATATAATAGAATGCCGTTTCAATACGTTTTTTAATATCTTCGCACGTGAATTTAATTATCAGAATACTAACAAGAAACGATTTAAAATAACAGATATGGGATTTTTACAGTTCATTTTGCAGGATACTGCTATTCCTGCCGGAAGCGCGAACCAGGCGGATCTTACAATACTTGATTTTGCAATCAAGGGGGGCTGGATGATGATACCTATCATACTCCTCTCCTTTATAGCTGCATATATCTTCATTGAGAGATATTATGTCATCAGAAAGGCTACGAGGGAAGATCAGAACTTCATGAACAGGATGAAAGACTATATTCACGACGGAAAGATTGAAGCAGCTTTAGCCCTTTGCCGGTCTACCGACAGCCCTTCAGCACGAATGGTTGAAAAAGGTATTTCAAGACTTGGAAGGCCTTTGCAGGACATAACCACAGCAATTGAAAATGTCGGAAAGCTTGAAATAGCGAAACTTGAAAAGAGCTTCCCGACACTGGCGACAATTGCCGGTGCAGAACCGATGCTGGGATTCCTCGGAACTGTAATAGGAATGGTCCAGTCATTCTACGCAATGTCACAGGCTGGTAATAATATTGAAGTATCACTTCTCTCCGACGGTATCTATACTGCACTAATCACTACAGTGGCAGGTCTTATAGTTGGAATACTGGGATATTTTGCGTATAACACCCTTGTTGTAAGGGTTGAAAGAGTGGTCTTCAGGCTTGAAGCTACACTTACTGAATTCATGGATATTCTGAATGAACCCGTAAAAACGAACCGTTAAGATGGCTATCTCGAACAGAAATAAGATAAGTGTAACCTTCAGTTCTGTAGGGATGACAGATGTCGTTTTTAACCTTCTTATATTCTTCATGTTAACCTCGACCCTGGTTCATCCGACTGCACTGAAGCTGCTCCTGCCGAAAGGGAGCGCACAGACCTCGGCAAAACCACAGACTACCGTCTCAATAACTGCTGATCAACGTTATTATGTTGAACAGCAACCTGTTACAATCACGGAGCTGGAGGCTGTTCTGAAGGAAAAACTTGGAAGCAATCCTGATACCTATATTTCCCTTCATGCGGATAAAACCGTTCCGTTTGAAAGTGTGGTACTGGTCCTTAATATTGCGCAGGCAAATAATTACAAGCTTATAATTGCGACAACACCCAGATAGCGAAATTTACCGTTTCCCTTCCGAACGGGGAAAAGGCCTTGCCGGATCAATTGTAATCCATCTGGCAGCACTTCTTTTATGTGTACTTTTAGGATTTTCAGTTCCACCGCCACCCGAATATGAAGAGGGTATTGTCGTTAATTTCGGGACTGATGAGACAGGTTTCGGTCTTATAGAACCTTCCCCTCCCGAATTCCAGGAAGAGACTTTTCCTCCGCCGCCCTCAGAGTCTGAAGTGGTTACCGATGAAGAGCCATTGCTGACACAGGACAATGAGGATGCACCAGAAGTAAAAAAGGTTGATCCGGAGGCAGAAAAGAAAAGAATGGAGCAGCTGGAAGCTGACAGAATAAGGAAGGAACAGGAGGAAACAGAAAGAATAAGGAAAGAACAGGAAGAAATAGAAAGGAAGAGGATTGAAGCTGAGCAGCAGCGTCAGGCTGAGATCATTGACCGCACAAGAAAAGCTCTCGAGGGTTCCAAAAATGCCGGCACATCATCAACTGGTGAAGGTGTGGCAGGAGGGGAAGGCAACCAGGGAGTCCCGGCAGGAGACGTCAATTCACAAAACCGTGGTGAAGGAGGAGGTACAGGCAACAGCGGCATATCTTACGACCTTGGTGGCCGCGGATTCCAGAAACTCCCGCTGCCTGAATATGATTACCAGGGAGAAGGAAGAGTAGTAGTTGAAGTAAGCGTTGACAGATCGGGGAAAGTGATACAGGCAGTCCCGGGGATCAAAGGATCAAGCACTCTTGATGAATATCTGCTGAAGGTCGCCAGAGAAGCAGCTTTGCAGGCACAATTCGATGTGAAATCCGATGCACCCGTCATCCAGAAGGGAACAATAACTTACAATTTTATCCTGAAATAGATTTTCAGGCAATTTTCTCAAAAACCTCGTGAATTGCCGTATTAAGGTTATCAATGAGATTGTTGTCCTTGATGATATAATCGTCAATCCCTTTTCTTGCCAGCTCAAGTACAATTTCACCCTTATCCTGGCCGGAGAGCATTATTACAGGGGTATTGGGTTTTAATTCCTTTATCCTGTCTAGTATCTGAATACCGTTCATGAATTCTTGGTCTTCCTTTACAAACAGATAGTCAAGGATCACCAGATCAGGGTTTTTATGCATTGCATCAAGACAATCTTCACCTGTTTCAAATGCCTCCAGCTTAAATTTATCAGAGGTTAGCCTTTTAACTACCAGTGTATTGATAAAAGGATCGTCATCAACAATATAAATCAGTTTCTTGCTATTCATCACTGAAAATTAATAACAACGGACAAATGTAAAGTTAAGAAAAAAAAGAGTTTTAAATATCACAGGTTTATATTTTTTCTGTCATAAGGCGAAAAGAGGGAACGATTTCATCATTTCGATGACCTTCTCTCCCACCCTGGCTATAACTGATTCATTTTCAATATCTGAAATGACTTCATCAATAAGATCCACGATGACTCCCATGTGTTCTTCCTTCATGCCCCTGGTTGTAATTGCAGGTGTACCTACTCTGAGGCCGGAAGTGAGAAATGGCGACCGGCTATCGAAAGGAACCATGTTTTTATTTACAGTGATATGTGACCTGACAAGTGTATTCTCGACTTTCTTTCCTGAAATATCAGGGAATTTCGTTCTCAGGTCAATAAGCATAAGGTGGTTATCCGTTCCGTTGGAAATCACCTTATAGCCTTTATCAATGAATGCCTGGGCCATCACGGCAGCATTCTTCTTAACCCTCACCTGGTATTCCCTGAATTCAGGAGTGAGAGCCTCTCCGAATGAAACTGCCTTGGAGGCAATGACATGCTCGAGAGGGCCTCCCTGGACGCCGGGGAAGACAGCTGAATTAAGCAGCGATGACATCATCCTGACCTCACCCTTGGGTGTGGTAATCCCCCATGGATTAACAAAGTCCTTGCCCATCATTATTATTCCGCCACGCGGGCCTCTGAGTGTTTTATGAGTTGTTGAAGTAACTATATGAGCATATTCCAGGGGATTCTTCAGAAGCCCTGCAGCTATGATCCCTGCCGGATGTGCCATGTCAACCATCAGCATTGCGCCGACCATATCAGCTATCTTTCTCATTCTTTCATGATCCCACTCACGGGAATAGGCTGATGCTCCCCCGATTATCATTTTAGGCTTCTCCCTGAGGGCAATTTCCTCCATTATGTCATAGTCAACCATGCCGGTCTCTTCCCTGACACCGTAAGCAACGGGCTTATACAGGATCCCTGAAGAATTGACCGGTGAGCCATGGGACAGATGTCCTCCGTGTGCCAGGTTCAATCCCATAAACGTGTCACCGGGTTTTAGCACTGCCATGAAAACAGCCATGTTGGCCTGTGCTCCTGAATGAGGCTGTACGTTTGCATACTCTGCATTGAAGAGCTGCTTTAACCTGTCGATGGCTGTCTGCTCGGTCTGGTCAACAATCTCACAGCCGCCATAATACCGGTTCCCGGGATATCCTTCAGCATATTTGTTTGTCAGCACTGATCCCATGGCTTCAAGCACCTGGGGACTGACAAAGTTCTCGGAAGCGATAAGTTCTATTCCGTTCAGCTGGCGCTGAAGTTCCTTTTCAATAAGATCAAAAATCAAAGTATCCTTTTCCATAGTATCTCCAGTTTTATATTTTATTCTTCCGTAAACTGTACCAGCAGTTCACGGTATGTTGTATATATTCTTGATTTTGAAATAAATCCGACATAATATCCTTTATCCAGGACAGGAAGGTTCCATGCGCCCGTCTTGCGGAAAGTCTCCATGACACTTTCAATATTTTCCCTCTTGTCAATATATGAAGGAGGAATGGTCATAAGGTCCCTTACAAATGTGTTATCATACAGTTCATGGTTAAACATTATTTCCCTGACATCATCAAGTAACACTACGCCTTCCAGTATATTGTACTCATCGACAACGGGAAAGAGGTTACGCTTTGATCCTGATATCTTCTTTACAAGATCACCCAGAGTATCTGTCCCCCTCACAGTCTGCAGGTCTGTTTCTATATCTTTCCTCCAGTCCATCATAGTCAGAACGGCCTTATCCTTGTCATGTGTAATAAGCTCTCCTTTCTTTGCCAGCTGGACATGGTAAATGGAATGACGTTCGAAGCCCCTTGTTGTTATGTACGCTGCTGTGGAGGTGATGATAAGCGGTATAAGCAGATCATAGCCTCCTGTGATCTCGGCAATGAGGAAGATCGCAGTCAGGGGTGCATGCATAACGCCGGCCATCATTCCTGCCATACCCGCAAGAACAAACCTGTTGTCAGGAAGACTCACATTAAAGTATTCATTAAAAATACCTGCAACAAGATATCCGGTCACTCCGCCCAGAAACAGCACAGGTGCAAAGATCCCTCCTACCCCTCCTGCCCCGTTTGTTGAACTGCTTGCAAAAACCTTCAGCAATACCAGGCAAAACATGAATAAGGCGATCATCAGGAAACTACCTGAAAACTGCTGGAATATGCTGTTCCTCATGAACATTTCAGTCTCTCCCTGCAGTAACAGCATTATGGTATCATAACCCTCACCATACAAAGGCGGGAAGAGAAATATCAATCCTCCTAGTATTATGCCCCCTGCTGCGAGCCTGACATATATGCTACGTATCTTTTCAAACCTGCCTTCAAGGAAGATGGTCATTTTTGAAAAATAGAGCGAAATAAAACCCGATAGAATCCCCAGCAGAAGATACCATGGAATATTTGAGATGCTGAATGCTTCTGTTATTGTAAAGGAAAACAATACCTTTTCGCCCATCAGGAAATATGTGACGGTTGCCGCAGTTACTGAAGAGATCAGCAGAGGTACAATGGACGAAATAGTAAGGTCAAGCATCAGGATTTCAAGCGTGAATACTATCCCTGCAACAGGCGCCTTGAAAATTCCCGATACAGCTCCAGCGGCACCGCATCCGATGAGGAGTGTGATGCTTCTGTAGTTCAGCCTGAACAGCCTGCCGATAGCAGATCCTATTGAAGAACCTGTAAGTACGATAGGAGCTTCAGCGCCAACAGAACCTCCAAAGCCTATTGTAAGTGTAGTAGATACAATAGAGGTCCATGTATTGTGAACCTTAAGAAAGCTTTTCTTCCTTGAAATTGCATAAAGGACCCTGCTGATGCCATGACTGATATTATCCCTGACAACATATTTTACAAATAATAAAGTCAGAAGCATTCCTGCCACAGGGTATGCAATGTAGAGATAACTTCCTGAATCACTGGTTATTCCTTCAGTAAGGATCTTGTTTGTATAATGAATCGCATTTTTCAGAATTACTGCTGCAAGAGCGCTTAGGAGTCCAACCACAAAGCTGAGCAGGTATATCAGCTTAACCTGGTCAATGTCTTCAAACCGTGGGTGGAATATCTTTCTGAAAAACCTGTTTGTGAACATAATTATGCAAATATAAAAACATTACTCTTGCTTCACAGTTTTTTAGTTAAGTTTGTCAGCCTGAAGTACCATGCTTTGCGGAGCACTTGAATTATGATCAGTTACGAAAGATTCACACTTGAAAACGGTTTAAGGATACTGGTACACGAGGACAGGTCCACACCGCTGGCAGCGATGAATATATTATATGATGCGGGTTCAAGGGATGAGGATCCTGAAGCCACAGGTATGGCACACCTGTTTGAACACCTCATGTTCGGAGGGACAGCCAGTATCCCTGAATTCGATAAACATCTTCTTATGGCCGGGGGCGAAAACAATGCATTTACAAATACAGATATTACTGATTATTATATTACACTTCCGGCCGAAAATATTGAAACAGCATTCTGGCTTGAGTCCGACAGGATGAACCTTCTTGATTTCTCCCAGAAAAACCTTGACATACAAAAAAATGTTGTAATTGAGGAGTATAATCAGCGATACCTTAACCAGCCGTACGGCGATACAATGCTGATCATGAGACCGCTGGCCTATAAGGTCCATCCATACCGCTGGCCGACAATAGGGATGGATATATCACACATCAGGAATATCAATCTTGAAAAGGTAAGGAACTTCTTCTTTTCTCATTACGCTCCCAATAATGCCATTCTTACAATGACCGGGAATATATCAAAGGACCGTGCCATAGACCTGTCAAAGAAATGGTTTGGCAATATTGAGAAAAGGAATGTCAGGCCAAGGATTCTGCCCGCTGAGCCTGAACAAAAAGAAGGGAGAATACTTACTGTTGAAAGAGATGTACCTGTTGACGCTCTTTATAAAGTATGGCACACCGGGCCCCGAGCCGGCAACGATTTTTATACGCTTGATCTTATTACCGACCTTCTTGCCGGGGGAGAATCAGGCAGGCTGCATACAAAGCTGGTAAGACAGAAGAAACTGTTTAGCGAGATCAATGCCTATATCACTTCGGATATTGATCCCGGTCTTATCATATTGCACGGGAAGCTAATGAAAGGCGTTGATATTCATCATGCTGAGGAATCTGTGATGAATGTGATTGATGAGTTAAAGCAGAAATATGCGGTATCCACGGAGATGGAAAAGGTCAGGAATAAGTATGAGTCTTCAAATGTCTTTGCCAGTACCAGCATTCTCAATAAAGCAATAAATCTCTCTTTCTATGACCTGATTGGAAATACTGATCTGATAAACAGTGAAGTTGAACTATACAGGAAAATCGACAGGACAATGGTCATGGAAGCAGCTCTCAGGTATTTTGATCCAACCAACTGCAGCACACTCTACTATAAATCAGCAAGAAAAAGCTAAAATGACCCGAATCCCGCCTTCACAACCACCCTCAATATCTGTCAGTCTGGGTAAAATTCGAGAAGCAGCTGCTTTCAGGCTGGATAACAGCATCCCTGTCTATATTATCGAAGCAGGCTCGGAGGATGTAATGCACATTGATTTCACTTTTGGTGCAGGGCAGGCGGCGGAATATATCCCCCTGCTTGCTTCAGCGACAAACATGATGCTTACAGAGGGATCATTGAATTACACATCCTCAAAACTTAATAAAATACTCGACTTCCACGGGGCGTTTTATAATCTATACGCTGAAAAGGATCGGGCCGGCATTGCAATATTTTTCCTTAACAGGCACATTGAAAAGATACTGGAGCTTGCCAGAGAGATTTTGTTTCAGCCGGTATTTCCGGATACCGAACTTAAGGCACTGATGAAAAAGCGTTTGCGCTGGTACCTGGTAAACCGTGATAAGGTTAACAACCTGGCTATGGACCAGTTTTTTGAGTCAATATTCGGGAAACATCATCCTTATGGCAGGCAGGTGGTCCAGGATGACTTTCAAAATCTGGATCCTGCAATACTTAAGGATTTTCATTCAAAATATTATACTCCTGCAAAACTTGCCATAATAGTCTCAGGCAAGATACGTAAGGATATCGTAATTCTGCTGAACAGGTTTTTTGGAGAGATGAGTTCGAATGGCATCACTCCGTCAGAATCAGGAAATGTTATTAAATCTGAGGATAGAAAACAGGTGCATGTTGAAAAGAAAGGAGCAGTACAGACGGCCATCAGGATAGGATCTTCGTCAATAAATAAACTACACCCTGATTATCCGGGGCTGAAGGTGGCGGATGTTGTTCTTGGCGGATATTTCAATTCAAGGCTGATGAAAAACATCAGGGAAGAAAAAGGACTGACATATGGTATATATTCTGTGATTACCTCGCTGATAATCAGCGGATTTAAAGTCATTTCCACTGAAGTGAGTAAAAAAAGTACTCAAAAAGCAATAGATGAGATTTACAAGGAAATACAGCTGCTGCAAAATGTTCCCGTTGAAAAGGAGGAGCTTGAGATAGTAAGGAACTATATGCTCGGAGAGATGATCAGGATGTTTGACGGACCCTTTGCCCTGGCTGAAAGCTTCAGGTCAGTATGGGAATTCGGTCTTGATAATGAATATTATTACAGGCTGGCACGAAAAATAAAAACTATTGAACCTGATGAAATAACCGACATGGCAAAAACGTATTACAATATTGATGATATGTATCAAATAACTGCCGGCTGAAGATGAGGTTAAAATATCAGTATTTAATAATATTTATCCTTGTTGCCTTTACTGTAAGGTTATCGGCTCAGCCTGACCTGAACCCTCCTGTATCCCCTGTTCTTAATCTGGTTACTGTCAGTCAGTTATCTGGCTACAGTGAAATATATTGGGATATGAGCCCTTCGCCGGATGTTTCCGGATATGTTGTTTATACCTACACAGATTATGAAGGTTATGCAATTGATACTATACATAACCCATTGATATCAAGCTATATACATACCAGTTTAATATCATCCGAGCTTTCCCGGTCATACGTGGTGGCTGCACTTGACAGTTCCGGAAATATAAGTCCGCTTTCAAATGCTCTCAATACGATTTTCACAACCGTAAAACTTGATTCCTGCAACAGGAAGATTGAAACAAACTGGAACAGCTATCCGTCATACCCCAGGCAGGTACAGGGCTATACGGTGCTTTATTCAATTGACGGAGGTAATTTTTCGGCAGCGGGGACAACCGGCCAGGATGGGAATAATCTCGTCCTGGATGATTTCCAGTTTGATACCCGGTATTGTTTCATTGTTAGGGCAGATCTTGAAGGGGGCTATTCTTCTTTTTCAAATAATAGATGCCTGAACACTAAGATGCAAAGGCCTCCTCAGTGGATTAATGCCGACTATGCAACGGTAGATCCCGAAAATGAAATAGTGCTTTCATTCACGATTGATCCGGGATCAGAGATCAGCTCCTACATACTTGAAAGGAAGACCGGCACATCAGGTTCATTCAGTCAGATTTATCATCTTACCCGAAATGCGGAGTCGTTCCTTTATGCTGATGCTGAAGCAGATATCAGCAAGGTCAATTATTACAGGCTTTCTGCAGTCAATAACTGCAATGTACCGATAACTGTATCAAATATTGCGTCAAATATAGTGCTTTCGCTTAACCGCAATGAAAACAATATTGACATCGCCTGGAATCCATATAAAGAGTGGAAAGGAATAATCAGCTCCTACAAGCTTTTTATAAAGACGGGAATGCAATATGAAGAAAGATATACGATTTTGCCTGAAGATACGGCTTATTCAGTTATGTATTCAGACCTCATGTATGAAGTTACAGGATATGAGGTATGTTTTATGATCAAAGCCAGCGAAGAGGCCAATCCTTACGGAGTATCAGGAGAAAGCCGCTCGTCGCAGATATGTACGCCGGTTACTGAAACAATAACGGTTCCAAATGTATTCACTCCCGACAACAATCTTATAAATGATCTTTTTGCTCCTGTGTTGTCATTCACACCGGTCAGCTACCACCTGGCAATAACCGATTTAAAGAGGAAATTAATATTTGAGACAAGGGATCATACACAAAAGTGGGATGGCTCAAAAAACGGGGATCCGGTGCAGGAAGGAGTCTTTCTCTGGTTCCTGGAAATCAGAATGCCTTCAGGGAAAACTGTTTCCAGGACAGGCACGGTAACGATAATCAGGCCCGGCAGTTAATTACAATACGTCATCTCCTTCTGCCTTTTCAAGTTTAGACTAATAAAGCTATATTTGTAAATTGCACCTTGAATATTTATGGGTAACAAGGATATTTTTGACGAGGAGGATATAAAACGTATTCAGGATGAATATGCATCTCTTGTAAACAATCTTCTCAGATGCAACAAGGCGGGCGACAAGGAGATGATTGACAAGGCATTTAAAATTGCCAATGAAGCTCACTGGAACATGCGCCGAAAATCAGGAGAACCCTATATTCTGCATCCCTTATCAGTAGCTAAAATTGTAAACCAGGAGATAGGATTGGCAGCCAGGTCAATTACTGCTGCACTGCTCCATGATGTTGTTGAAGACACTGATTATTCTCTTGAGAATATTAGAAGGGACTTCGGTCCCAAGATTGCCTCGCTGATTGACGGCCTGACAAAAATCTCAGGCACATATAACAAGGAGAGCTCATCATCGATGCAGGCGGAGAACTTCAGGAAAATGCTGATGACACTCTCTGACGACATGAGGGTTATTCTCATAAAGATAGCCGATCGCCTTCATAATATGAGAACCCTCGATTCACTCCCGGAACACAAGAGGATGAAGCTGGCAGGGGAAACGATATTCCTTTATGCTCCGCTGGCTCACCGGCTGGGATTGTTCTCCATAAAAAGCGAACTTGAAGACCTCAGCTTTAAATTCCGTCAGCCTCAGATCTACGAAGAGATATCATCAAAGATCAAACTGAGCGAAAAGAAATATTTGTCGTTCCTCAATAAATTCTCATTTCCCATAATTGACAAGCTGTCAAGTGCAGGTCTTCAGTTTGACATCAGCAGTCGTCCCAAGTCGGTCTTTTCGATATGGAAAAAGATGCAATCGAAAAACGTTCCTTTTGAGGAGATCTATGATGTGCTTGCCGTAAGGATCGTCTTTGAACCCATATCCGATATTCCTGAAAAGACACAATGCTGGAATATCTATTCAATGATCACTGACTCATATCTGCCCAAGCCTGACAGGCTTCGCGACTGGGTAAGCCGCCCAAAACCAAATGGTTATGAAGCTTTGCATGTGACAGTTATGGGTCCGGAAGGAAAATGGGTTGAGGTGCAGATAAGAAGCACCAGAATGGATGAGGTTGCTGAAAGAGGATATGCGGCACACTGGAAATACAAGGGTGAAGGATCGCAGGAGAGCGAGCTGGATAAATGGATCAAGAAGATCAGAACTATGCTTGAAAATCCACTTGAAGATCCTATCGAGTTTCTTGATGAATTCAAGATGAACCTTTTCTCCTCAGAGATTATGGTATTCACACCGAAAGGATCACTTGTGAGCCTGCCAAAAGGAGCTTCGGCACTCGATTTTGCTTATGAGATACATACTGAAATAGGCAATAAAGCAATCGGTGCAAAAATTAATTACAAGCTCAATCCCATCAATGCCATACTGATGAGCGGCGACCAGGTTGAAATAATTACCTCTGATATTGCAAAGCCTGAAAAGGAATGGCTGTCATATGTCAGGACATCAAAGGCAAAGGAAGGAATAAAGGATGCATTACGGGCTGAGAGTTCAAACCGCGTGCAAAAAGGAATGGAAATACTTGACAGCAGGCTGAATGAGCTGGGCGTAACACCCAACCCAGAGATATTGAAGAAGCTTCTGCTTGCCTATGATGTGACCAACAAGGATGAACTTTATTCGGGTATTGAGCTGGGAATAATAAACCTTGATAACCTTAAGAAAATACTCAGGAAGACCACCTCAAGGAGTGTTATGAAGTACTGGGACCTTAAGTTCATAGGATCAAAGAAAGAAGCCAGAGAACCTGAGGAAGCGCCTCAGATAATTGATAAGAACGTTCCGTTCCTTCTCAGGGAAAACGTTGAAAATGCAGAACAATCATACGAGATAGCATCATGCTGCAATCCTATTCCGGGTGATGAGGTAACGGGCTATCATTCCCCGGAAGGCCCGATAGTGATACATAAACCGAAATGCCCTGTGGCAATAAGACTGATGTCAAATGAAGGTAACAGGATCATTGCTGTAAAATGGGCCATTCATAAACTGGTATCATTCCTGGCAAGGATATACCTGACCGGTATTGACAGGATAAGCCTTATAAACGAGATCACAAATATTATTTCCTCCCAGCTGAAAGTAAACATGACAAATGTTAATTTCTCTGTCAAAGACGGGATATTCACAGGAACGATAGATATCTACGTTCACCATACAAAAGACATTAACAACCTGATTATGAAGATATCCAACATCAAGGGTATCGAAAGTGTAAAAAGGGTTGAGGATTTCACGGAATAATCCGTTCACGGATCCGGATCCTTTCTTCATATTTAAAAAATACATAAATTTGCCATTATTTTAAATTAGACCAGATATGATTAGTGATGATACAAAGATCACTGTAAAGAAGATCTTCACTGAATATCTTGAGAAGAAAGGTCACCGGAAAACCCCCGAGAGATATGCTATTCTTGATGAGATATATTCAAGGGCAGGACACTTCGATATTGAATCTCTTTATATTTTCATGAAGAACAAGAATTACAGGGTGAGCAGGGCTACATTGTACAATACCATTGAGTTGCTGCTCGATTGTAATCTGGTCATCAAGCATCAGTTTGGAAAGAATATTGCCCAGTTTGAAAGAGCATTCCAATGCGGTCAGCACGACCATTTAATTGACACTGAAACTGGTAAGGTAACAGAATTCTGTGACCCCAGGATCAGTGAGATCATTAAAACCGCCAGTGAATTAAACAACTTTACACCCCAGTACCATTCCCTGTATATATACGGAGTGGCGAACGAAAAGAAGAAATAGGATTTCAGAAGGTACAGGACGCGGCGAATATGGGTTGCATTCCGAAATACCTGTTATTTAACAGATTACTATTTTCCCCAAGTTTATTATTGATATACAGGTTTTGCGGCATCAGGGCAAAATCCCAGGTGCTGCTACTCTTTTTCTCAGGGAGACATGCCTGTATTGAGTTTTTCTTTTTCAGACTGCTGACAGCAAGAGAATAAGTTAACATTCCGGCAGTATAAGGAAATAAATAATCAACTGCGTTGAAATCAGCGTCATCTGAACGTATCAGTATTGCAAGACCTTCTCCGATCAGTGCTCCCAATCCTGCAGCATAAAGAGTTGTCATACCCTGCCGGGGAGTCAGGTTTAAGTCTTTAAGCCACATATGACCCAGGGCTGTCCCTCCGGCGAGTCCTATCGCAGGGAATATCCAGGCAGGTGTATTAATGTCTTCGGGTCCGATATCAGCCAGTATGCATACTCCCAGCGCTCCGTTCATAATCGTAAGAGCCTGGGTAGCCCTTATTTCTCCCCTGGTGAATTCGTGCCACCGGTTTACCCTGTCGGCAAGCAGGTAACTTGCTGCACCAGACAGGAGGACTGATCCTGCCAGAGCTCTGGCATCTTCTGAAAAAATGAGGCATGTACTGACACCCGTTAATGGCCCTGCCAGGCCGTAGTGGCGGTAAAGCGCGACACGACCCTCCGACCAGTCCATTTTAGTTGCAAGCTGTTTGCCGGTAATTCCCAAACCAATGCTGGTCAGCGCTGCTAATCCTACAGTCAGTTTGCTTTTACCTTCATCAAATGAATTATCGCCATTTATCAGTAATGCCAGTGATCCGCCGTGAGCCCATCCTATAAGCTGCCCGTGCCCGGTAAGCAGTAACTGGTTCGATGTTATCACCCTGGTTTCATTTGTAAACAGCGGGATCAGAGCCAGGGTGCCGGCTGTGATTATCGGTATCGCCACTGCCGCTTTTTCGTCTTTAATTTCAAAAATGTGATCGGCAGCCAGACCGTAGTAAACACCATTCCATGCCGACATGCCAATATGCTTATAGAACAGTAACTCATCGCTCTGCTGGGCAAGGGCAGATTTGCCCGCAAGGCAAATAATTAAGAACAGCACAACCGGCAACCTAACTGCATTTTTCATATTCAGAAGTATTAAATGGAAATTAACTTATCTCCGGGTTAATAATCATCTTCCGGACTTATTCAAATATATAAAATTTCTGCAACTGAAGGTTTTTTTCATTATAAATAACACAAATAATTATGCAATGGAATTGTCATTTATTAACAATCGTGAAGTGCCCGGCAACCAAGTTGAATTATTTTGTAACTTGTGATCTGTTTTTGTAATTACGATATTAAGCTAATATGAACATTGACATACTGTTAGGTCTGCAGTGGGGTGATGAGGGCAAGGGGAAAATCGTCGATGCGATAAGCCCTGATTATGATATTATAGCCAGGTTTCAGGGAGGCCCCAATGCCGGCCATTCTCTTGAGTTCAATAAGGTAAAACATGTGCTTCACCTTATACCTTCGGGGATATTCCATCCTAAGAAGCTTAACATCATCGGGAATGGTGTCGTAATTGATCCTGCAGTATTTAAGAAAGAGATAGAGAATCTGGGGCCTTCTGTGGATGAGCTGGTAAAAAGACTTATAATCTCAGCAAGAGCTAATCTTATTCTCCCCGGCCACAGGATACTTGATGCAGCTTATGAAACCAGCAAAGGAGTTTCCAAAATAGGGTCCACCCTTAAAGGAATTGGTCCTTCATATACCGATAAGGTTGCCAGGAATGGTCTCCGCGCCGGAGAAATTCTCAGGAAAGATTTCAGGGATCTTTACAACCAGCACCTGAAGCGCCATCTCTCGCTGCTTAAGAACTTTGATTATACCTTTGATCTGAATGAATACGAAGCAGGCTGGTTTGAAGGGATCGATCTTATGAAGAAATTCCGGATATTAAATACCGAATACCTTATCAACGATCTTATTTCCAAAGGCAGAAAGCTTCTTGCTGAAGGTGCACAGGGCACAATGCTTGATGTTGATTTTGGCTCATACCCCTATGTCACATCATCAAATACAATTAGTGCGGGTGCATGCACAGGTCTTGGCATTTCTCCAAGGAAGATCAGTGAAATATTCGGGATCTTCAAAGCATACTGTACAAGGGTGGGAAGCGGCCCCTTCCCAACTGAACTTAAAGACCGGACCGGAGACTTACTCAGGGAAAAAGGTTATGAGTTCGGTTCGACTACGGGACGTCCGCGCCGGTGCGGCTGGCTTGATCTGCCGGCACTGAAATATGCGATCATGATCAACGGGATCACACAGCTCTTCATGACAAAAAGTGATGTAATGTCAGGATTTGATACTATTAAGGTGTGTGTATCCTACCTCTCAGAAGGAAAAGAGTGCCTTGAGATTCCCTTTAACAATTCACCTGTAGAACCTGTTTTTACGGAGATGGCCGGCTGGAAAGAGGATATCACAGGAATAAGAAAATATGATGCTCTTCCTGAAAACCTTAAAAAGTACATTGAGTTCATCGAAAGTCAGACCGGATTGCCGGTAACAATGGTTTCCGTCGGTCCTGACAGGGAGGAGACTATCTTCAGAAAAAAATAAGATTACCCACCGGGTCGTCGCACCGAGTTAGTACGGAGTTTCACTGTTTCTTAACCGTGTAACTCCGTGTTATACATTGGATGTAAATTTCAGATACTATTTCAATATATAAAGCCAGGCTCCTATTTCAACTGTATCCTGGAATTGCTGAAGGCGTGCAACAGCTTTCCGGAAGCTTTCATGTGCCTCGGCTGATACAAGATCAAACCTGCCGCCTTCCATTTTGATTATTGTGGCATTATATCCGTTCTGACGATAAGTTTCAGCATGGTTCCTGGCATACTCAGGAGTGATAAAACTGCCCACAATGATATTATATTTATTCTTCAGTGCCCATGCCCTTTTCTCTTCTTCCACTCTTATTGAATCAAGCCTGGCATTTTCAATGGCCGTCAGGCGTTCCTGAACCTTCATGATGGAATCTGCAACCCGGATGCTTTCCTGCCTTGCTTTGAGGAGCTCGGTTTCACGGGCTTTTTTGCCAAATAATTTCTTCCCCTTGAAATATTTGCATCCCGGGAGAGTCACCAGAAGGAGTACCAGGATCAAAGCCGTTAAATATCTCATAATAAAATTAATTTAGTAATATAAATAATTGCTCTACAATAATTTAAATATGTCAGTATTCAAATATACGAAATATTGAAAATCATTCCAAATGATATTAGGATGACAGTTCAGTATTGTGACAGGGATTTTGTATATTAGGCTTCTCAAAATAGAGATTGTCTTAAAAACCAGAGAGATGAAATCAATAATCCAATTTTTTGAAGAGAGCGTAGAGAAGTTCCGCGACAATGTTTATCTGTGGGAAAAACCGGCCGATAAATATGAAGGAACCACTTTTGGCGAAACAAAAAAACAGGTTTATGAATTTGCTGCAGGATTGATAGTCATGGGTATAAAAAAAGGAGACAGGCTGAGCCTTATCTCTGAAGGCCGTAACAGCTGGGTCATCGGGGAACTTGGCATTTTATATACAGGTGCCATGAATGTACCCCTGTCAGCAAAGCTTAACCCGGAAGAGATAAAGTTCCGGCTCAATCATTCTGAATCAAAGATGATCCTGACCTCATCAGTACAGCACCAGAAGATAAAGGAAATTATCAGGGATTGCCGGTTTATTGAAAAAATAATCCATTTTGACACACAGGAAGAGTATACTCAAAACGAGATCCATTTCAATGAAGTGAGAAAAATCGGAAGGGAATGGCTCGAATCAAAGGAAAACATGGCAAAATTTGAAGAGACTTTTAAAAGCGTCACTCCCTCTGATTTTGCCAATATATGCTATACATCAGGGACAACTGCCGATCCCAAAGGCATAATCCTTACCCACGGCAATTATATTACAAATGTCTATCAGGCTTACAGCCTTATAGATATTCCTCCATTTTACAAGACACTTCTTCTTTTGCCATGGGACCACTCATTTGGTCATACGTGCGGTATCTTTGCCTTTATGGGCAAAGGGGCAAGTGTTGCTTCAGTAAAATTAGGCAAAACTCAGATGGAGACTCTCAGAAACCTGCCTGTATGCCTTAAAGAGATCAGACCAAACCTTATGATGAGCGTCCCCGCAATTGCTAAAAACTTCAGGATGAATATAGAAAAGGGTATCAAGGAAAAAGGTAAGATAACGGAAATGCTCTTCAATCATGCTTTAAGAATATCCTACTCCTACAACAAAGAGGGATGGAACAAGGGACGGGGACTTCAAAAGCTTAAGAAGCCGCTTATTGACCTTTATGATAAGATCATTTTCACAAAGATCCGCGAAGCTTATGGCGGTGAACTTGACTATTTCATAGGCGGCGGGGCCCTCCTGGATATTGAACTTCAACGGTACTTCTATGCCCTTCGAATTCCAATGTACCAGGGATACGGACTGAGCGAAGCATCACCTGTCATATCGTCCAACTCGACATCAAGACACAAGCTGGGATCATCAGGAATGTTAGTAAACAATATGGATCTTAAGATATGTGATGAAGATGGACATGAACTGCCGACAGGGGAAAAAGGCGAAATAGTCATCAGGGGAGGCAACGTGATGCACGGATACTGGAGAAATGAGGCTTCTACCAAAGAAGCCATACGAGATGGATGGCTCCATACAGGAGATATGGGATACATGTCCCCGGACGGTTATCTTTATGTTCTTGGCCGGTTCAAAAGTCTTCTGATAGCGGACGATGGTGAAAAGTTCAGCCCGGAGGGAATAGAAGAGACAATGACAGAGCAGTCAAAGTATATTGACCAGTGCATGCTTTACAACAACCAGAAACCTTATACCGTAGCTCTTATTGTACCAAACCAGCATTCGCTGAAGCTTTACCTTGAAGAAAAGGATCTGATTGCCGCCTCTGAAGACGGGATGCGTGCAGTTCTGACACTGCTTGAAAATGAGGTCAATGAATACAGGATAAACGGGAAGTACGGAAAGATGTTCCCGCAAAGGTGGCTGCCCGTCGCAATAGGAATCATTGAGAAGGGATTCACAGAGGAGAACGGATTGATGAACTCCACAATGAAAATTGTCAGGGGAAAGATAATGGATAAGTACCAGGATCTTATTGACTTTCTATATACACCTGAAGCCAAGGCAGTTACAAACGAAAGAAACATCGAGGAAGTAGAAAAGATGAAACTTGGCTGATATTCAGGTCAAACGGCTTTTGAACGGCTCAAATGTCATGAAGTCGGCATGATGCACAATGTAAGCCTCAGTAGTTCTTTTGACAAGATCACCTTCATGAGCATGTGCTGCTATGATATGGCACACTTCAGGAGGCACGCCGCACTCTTCAGCCAGTGAGACTCCGGAGAAGGGATGACGCAGGTACTTCCCGTACTTGCCCTGGAATGTCTTACCGTCGTTGTCAAGCTCGTATTCCAGCAACTTGCCTACATCAGCAAGTATGGCACCGGCAATAAGAACATCCATATTAACAGGCAGATCACTGCCAAAGAACTGGTTCATCTTTTCCCCGCATTCCCTGGACACATGGACAACACATCTCTTGTGTGCCATAAAGCTCACCTTCATATCCGGGCCACACAGCAGAGTAAAAGGAATATGCTCCAGATCTTCAGCGGAGAGCACACTTCTTTCAAGAGCGAGCTCCCATGTCCTTGCAGTTTTTTCCCTAAGTGACTGATCCTTTATCCAGTCAAGTTCAGGCCATAGTTTCTTAACCGTTTCGTTCATCTCAACAGGTTTTGTTACTTCATTGCGGCAATTATTGCATCGGTCATCTGAACTGTGGATGCAGCGCCATTCCTTATTACATCAGGACTTCCCTGCATCTTCATCATATCATAGGTTCTGACCCTTCCCTCTCTTATAACATCAGCTATTGCATTTCGGATTGACTCACAGGTCTTCTTTTCACCGAGATAATCCAGCATCATGCATGCCGACTCAATCATTGCTACCGGATTCACAATCGATACCTCATAACCTGCATATTTAGGTGCCGAACCATGAGTCGGTTCAAAAACGGCAATCCCGTCTGATGAGAACTGGGCGCTGCATGCAAATCCCAGTCCTCCGATAAGTCCGGCAAATGCATCTGAGGCTATGTCGCCAAACATATTACCGGCGACAATAACGCCATAATCCTCGGGGTTTTTGGTCAGCCACATCATCTGGGCATCAATGTTGGTGTTAATGAGCTTTATTTCAGGATATGAGTTCTGCCGGATCTCCTTTGCCAGCTTCCACATCAGTCCTGAAGTTTCTCTCACCACATTTGGTTTTTCGCATACTGTCACCGACGTGTAGCCATATTTGCGGGCGTATTCAAATGCAGCAAGGAGTATCCTCATGGTGGCTTTCCTTGTGAATATCCTGGTTGACAAAGAGAGTTCTTCAACAGGGATCTTTCCGAAATTCTGCCTGAATCTGGGATGTGTCAGGAAAGCCTGATAAACATTTTCGGGAGGATTTGTCCACTCTACGCCCGAGTACAGGCATTCCGTATTCTGCCTGAAAATGACCACATCTACAAGCGGTTCTTCAATTGCATTTTCCCTTCCTCTCCTTATAAAATTAAGGGGATTCCCTTTATAGGATTTGCAGGGACGGACACAGATATCGAGATTAAAATGCTGCCTCAATCCTACTATCGGGCTTGAGTAAGCATAGCCCTTACTCTGAAGCTCAGAGGCAAGCTCAGCTTTAGCTTCATCATCTGGCTTTGATGTTATTGCTCCGAAAAGTGCAATTCTGTGTTTTTCAATAAGATCCAGTGTGCGCTGTGGCAGGGGATTTCCTTCTTTCCTCCAGAATTCCCATCCGATATCTCCATATACATATTCCGCCTCGAAGCCTGCAGCATCAAGTACTCTCACTGCCTGCTCAAGCACAACAGCCCCTATTCCATCGCCGGGAAGAGCAACAATAGTCCGTTTTGCCACTATTTTTAGTAATTAAGTAAATGGTAAAAATAGTGAAAATATGGTATGAAGTGAAAGGTAAATTTATTTATCAACCATCTTCTAAGGTTTTGAAATTTTAAGTATCTTTATCGACTATTTCTGTGTCACTAATAAGATAGAATGAGCGTTTTTGATGGATTAAAGCCTTCTCCTGTCTGGAATTATTTTGAAGATATATGCAAAATACCACGGCTTTCAAAGAATGAAGGGAGAATAAGGGAATACCTCCTTGATTTTGCTAAGAAAAATAACCTCGAATCAAAGGAAGATGAGATTGGTAATATTCTGATAGTCAAACAATCTTCTCCTGGAATGGAGAACAGGAAGAGTGTCGTTCTGCAGAGCCATCTTGACATGGTTGGCGAAAAAAATGCTGATCATCCTCACAACTGGCAGGCTGACCCTATAATACCGTTTGTGAATAACGGCTGGATATCAGCTAACGGAACAACGCTCGGGGCAGATGACGGAGTCGGGATTGCCTCACAGATGGCAATTCTCACTGATAAAAGTCTTAAAGCAGGAAAGATAGAGTGCCTTTTCACCGTTGATGAAGAGTCGGGAATGACAGGTGCCATAAACCTGAAGCCTGATTTTTTCCCAGGCAAGATTCTGATAAACCTGGATTCTGAAGATGAGGGTGTGCTTTATATAGGATGTGCTGGCGGGATGGATACAATAGGTACCATTAGATTCACTCCTGAGCCTGTTTCTGCTGAATCCACTGCTTTTGAAATATCTGTCACAGGTCTTCACGGCGGACATTCAGGCGATGAGATCCATAAGGGATATGGCAATTCAGTGAAGATAATGAACAGGATCCTCTGGAACCTCTCGAACGAATACAATATATCGCTCAGCAACTTTGACGGCGGCAACCTTCGCAATGCGATCCCTCGTGAGGCATTTGCAACAATAGTACTGGAAAAATCTTCTGCCGGTAAAATAAAGAGCTGGACCGAAAATTTTCAATCAACAATGGTTGAGGAGTTCAGAGATATTGAAAAGGATCTGAAAATAACCGTAAAGGAGGCTGATTCCCCGCGATTCGTTATGGACAGGGATAACCAGACGAGGTTTTTAAATTCACTTACCTGCTGCCCTCATGGGGCAATTTCATGGTCGAAGGAAATGGATGATCTTGTTGAAACATCAACAAATCTTGCATCTGTAAAATTCGGAGAAGATCATTCGATAACTATTGTCACTACCCAGCGAAGTTCCATTGAATCGTCCAAACACGATGCCGCAGCAATGGTTGAAACATGCCTTAAACTTGCGGGAGCTCAGGTGGTCCATTCTGACGGGTACCCGGGATGGAGGCCCAATATGACCTCAGAAATACTGAAGATCACAAGGGATTCATATAATAGACTTTTCGGGCATGAGCCGCATATAAGGGCAATACATGCAGGCCTTGAATGCGGCCTTATCTATCAGAAATTCAAAGGTATAGATATGATCTCTTTTGGTCCGACCATCAGGGGGGCTCATACTCCTGAGGAAAAGATCGAGGTAAAAACCGTTCAGATGTTCTGGGACCTGCTCACGGATGTAATAATCAGGATCCCTGTGCAATAACAAAGGACAGATAAATCCCGGAAGTTACCTCTTCCGGATTAGTCACAGCTGGAAAATTCATCTTTACCTGCGCTGCAAAGAGGGCAGACATAATCATCGGGAAGGTCAATGAATTCAATTCCCGCCTGTATGCCTCCGGCAGGGTCTCCCTGCTCGGGATCATAAATGTATCCGCAGATAGCACACTTGTAACATTCCATATCTGTTAAGTTATTTCGTTTTGATTTTTCTTACCACATCTATCACGGTACCATCGACCCATTTTATTACTGCAACTATCCTCTCTTCAAACTCCGCTTTTCCGGGCTTACCACAAATTCTTTCCGCCTCATCCTTAAGTTCTCTGATTGTTCTCAGAGGAAGACCGGCTCCTTTAACACTCTTTATCAGGTCTTTACGTAATGGATTTATTGCTATTCCCCTTTCAGTGATTATAACATCAATAAGCTCGCCCGGCCCGCAAAGGGTAGTCACTTCATCAACAATTACAGGTATCCTGTCACGGAATAGAGGCAGAGGAAGTATGACATTCCGAGCATGAAGACAATTCTGCCATCCACCGATGCCATGAAGAAGATAACCATCTGAATGTGTAACCACATTACCGTTAAAATTCAGGTCCACCTCAGTGGCCCCGAGAATCACAATATCCATCATGCTGGTCAGGTTACCTTTTGAATGGTAGTTATATGCATTGAAAACGGAGTAGGGAACATGGTTTGGATTAGTTTCCACCGATTTTACAGCATCAAGATCAAAGGCCTGTGCATCAAGAATATAACCCATTTGTCCCTCCTCAAGCATCTTAACCATGTATTTTGTGCTCCCGCCGAAGCCGAATTTCGATTTCCAGCCTTTTTGTTTGAGGATCTGGTGGACAAAAACTGCAATAGCAAGGGATGTACCACCGGCTCCCGCCTGCATTGTAACGCCATCTTTAAGAATCCCTGATTTTTCCATGAAGGAAGCAGTCAGTTCAGCGATAAGAAGCCTGTCAGGACTTTTTGTTATCTCTGTTGTGCCTGATACTATTTTTTCTGGTATACCAATCTTATCAACAACTACAACATAGTCAACATAATTCCCTTCTATTTCCATAGGGAAGCATGGTAGGTCAACGAGATTGTCGGTAACGACAATTACTTTCGAAGCATACATACTGTCGGTTTTCGCATATCCCAGGACTCCGCATGCTGAAGTCCCCCCTGTTCCTTTTGCGTTTCCGAAAGAATCGGCAGAAGATGCCGCAAGTACTGCAATATCGATCTTTACTTCGCCGTCCTGAATTGCCTGAACACGTCCTCCATGAGATCTCAGAACAGCAATACCCTTCATTTTACCTTCTGACACATACCTGCCAAGAGGACCGTTCATGCTGCCTTCAATCCTGTTTATAGTCCCGTCGTCGAGATGCTTTATTACCGGATCATTACATGGAAATGATGCTGAAGGGAACCATACAAGGTCCTTCACTCCCATTGCTGAAGCAATATCAAAAATCCTGTTGCTTACCAGGTCGCCGTCCCTTAAATGATGGTGAGTTGAAATTGTCATGCCATTGCAGAGGCCGCATCTCTTTAATGCTTCTTCCAGAGAACTTACAACCTTATTCCCGTCTGCCGGGAAATCCTGGCATGTAGGTATGGGAGGAGAATATTTCCTGCCCTCTGGCCTGTGTCTGCCGACTCCTTTGAAAGGAATAACAGTTTTCCCGTTTATTTCAAGCGGCACATACCTGCCTGCAGCATTTATAACCGTTCTTACTGCCATATAATTGAAAAATAATTGATTAACTACCAGGAGAAGGCAGATTCCTGATCCAGTTCCGGGACAATTTACCAAGCTTAATTGCCAGGTCAATAGTTTTCTGAGCCCTGGCAACCACCGGCTGATCAATCATCTTTGATCCTAGAGCCACAACGCCCAGACCTGCTTTCCTGGCTTTCTCAAATGCGATTACTATCTTTTGTGCCTTTTCAATTTCAGCCTCATCAGGAGCAAAACCTTGATTTATAACAGCAATCTGTCTGGGGTGGATGCATCCCATCCCTTCAAAGCCGAGCGCTTTTGAATTCATGACGTTCTGTTTCAGTCCCTCAATATCTGCCGCATCTGAGAAGACCGAGTCTATTGGCTGGATACCTGCTGCCTTTGCAGCTATTACCAGTCTGCTCCTGGCATAGAGTGATTCTTTTCCTTCAGCAGTTCTGGCAACACCAAGGTCGGCAGTAAAATCTTCAAGGCCGATAGCCAGAGCAACAACATTTTCTGAAGCTCTTGCAATGGCCGGAGAATTTTCGACCCCGAGAGCACTTTCAATTATCGGCATCAGGAAGACCGGATTCCTTATCTTCAGTTTTTTTCTTATGGAATTTATTTCACTGTCAATTACTTTCACCTGGTCAGGTATATCGCACTTTGGTAACAGAATAAGATTGACATTATGAGGTATTACTGTCCGAAGGTCCTTCAGTCCTGTCTCACCCCGGTTTATTCTTACCATCCTTTCTGCTCCCCGGAAGTCGACCTGGCGGAGAGCATTTCTTACAAGTATTCTTGCTTCTTCCTTTTTTTCAGGTGCGACAGAATCTTCCAGATCCAGTATGATACCATCAGCTGAATGGAGTCCTGCATTAAGCATCATGCTGGGAGTATTACCCGGAAGATAAAGCCTTGAGAACCTGAACCTGGCGGCAGTCGTTGAATACCTGTTCTCCCTGATAAGCTCAGGAAGAAAATCAATATCTGTATCTGTAAGTTTCTTTATTGCGGCTTCAAGTCGTGCAGCGATCACAAATGGAAGGGCGCCCGAGTCATTAATCTCTACATTTGCATTCCTGATTTTAAAAAACTTCAGGATATCAATACACATATTTTCGATTGAATCACCGAAAAGTGCTTTCACTTTCGATGTAAGATCAATTTCTGTTCCTCCTCCCTGCCTCAGTTCAAGGGTTATTTCACAATCTGATCTTATCCCGGGCCCGGCATTGCCGGTGGTGACTGACAACCTGTTCATATCTGGTTTAAATTGACGTTCTGTCCTCACATACCTCTATAAGAACTCCTGATGTTGATTTGGGATGAAGAAATGCAATATCAAGCTTCTCTGCTCCTTTCCTTGGAGCTGAATCAATAAGTGTGACACCATTTTCTTCCGCGTGTTTTAATTGTTTTTCAATATCTTTTACGGCAAATGCTATATGATGGATCCCTTCTCCCTTTTTTGCCACGAATTTACCAATTGGTCCCAGCGGATCGGTTGATTCGAGAAGCTCGATCTTCGTCTCTCCCACTCTGAAGAAGGCAGTTCTCAACTTCTGGTCAGGCACCTCTTCGATCTTATAGCACTTCAGCCCGAAAACCTTTTCATAAAAATCCACTGAAGCTTCAAGGTTACAGACTGCAATTCCAATATGCTCAATATGTGATGGTTTCATAATATTGAATCATTTTAGACTCATATAATAACAAAATTAGCTGATTATCACGACTCAAAGCAAACAATTATCATGTTTTCATGGTATCGTAATGCATTTAAGTGTTCAGAACGGGAAATCGACAGGTATCTCTATTTCAGATTCCTCATTTTCAGGCTTTTGAGCAACCTCATGAACCGGGATCCCATCAACAAAAATGGCCTTGTAGGGAGTTGTGGGGCAGGCATATTCACAATGGCCGCAGCCAATGCAGATATCGGTGTTTGTTTCCGGTATAACAAGGTTGCCTTCGTAGGGGATCATATATGTTGCTTTTGTCGGACATGCTTCAGAGCAGGCTCCACAGGCTGTTTTTTCTGTTTTTACTATACAATTATCCTTAATGAAATTTGCCTTGCCGATCCGGATAAGCTTCTTGGCTTCAATAACAAGAGGCTGAAGGGCATTGGTAGGGCATATCTCTGTGCAAACAATACAATTATAGATACAGAAGCTCTTATGGTAATCCATTACCGGCTGCATCATGCCTTTCACGCCGTACTGCAGCAGGGCTGGTTGAAGAACATTGTTTGGGCAGGCTGTTATACACAAAGAACAGGCAGTGCAATCTCTGTTGAAATCCTCTATTGATCCTGCTCCCGGCAGACATACCGGATAAGTCCTGTTTTCCTTTACCATTGAAGCGTTTTTTGGTACAGGGGCGTGCTTATCCTGGCCCCTGGCGATAAAAGGAAGGCCAAAGAGGAGTGCCAGCGTGCCTGCAATGAATTTTCTCTTCTCCGGATCTGTTTTGTTTTCCTTTTTCTTCATGGTTACTATACCATAAGAGATTGCTTTGTCGGGACAAGTATTTATACAATTGAAGCAACTGACGCATCTGCTGACATCAACATCCTGCTTCAGGAAATCGATGCATGATGATTTGCATCCTAAAGAACAGCGGCCACATTTAGAACAGGTGCTTTCATTGATTTTAATCCTCAGGATCGACACTTTAGAGATCAGCCCCAGCAGTGTTCCAACGGGACAAATCATATTACAATAAAGACGGCCTCTCATCAGGGAGAGGGCTCCGATCAAGAAGAAAAATACAACAGGTATGGAATAAGCAAGCAACGGGAATCCTCTGACCGGTATATGACTTAAAGAATAAACATCAAATTTTCCAAGTATCCCGGCGATAAAATTGTTTATGATAATAACCACCGGTTTTACCAGGTATGTCATAAATCGTCCAAATATGCTGTAGGGATCAAGCAGGGTCAGAAGATATACACCCCATGCAACAGAGACAGCAATTGTTATTGCCAGGATCGAGTATCTGATTATCGTAAATGGTTTCTTATAGCCAAATCTTCTGAATTTCTTCTTGATATGGCCGCCTATCCTGCTGAACATATCCTGTCCTATTCCCAGGGGACACAGGAAAGAGCAGTAGGTCTTTCCTGTCAGAAGAGTAAGAATGAGGACCGCTGCAAATCCGGCTGTTGCAATTGTTCTGAGATCATAGAATTTAAGGAATGAGGGTATGAACTGCAGTGACAGGATTATGTTGATATATTTTGCAGGGATCAGATTTGTAAAATCAACGAATATAATGAAGAAGCAGATGAAAAAAATTGCTGAAAAGAAAATACGGAATCTTCTTAAATAAGGCGACCTCATCAGGAATTACATTTTAATTCTTCTTATATTAAGCGACTCAAGGTTCATGTTGCCCAGCCCCATTTTATGAGCTATAGGGATATATTCAATTCTTTCAGTTTCAATGTTGAGCATTTTAGAGGCAGCCGCATCACCTGCAATCCAGTCTGTTGTTATAATCAGAGACTTCATCAGCACAAGGTCTTCCTTTGATACGCCCTGGGGACCATGTTTTACCATGACATTATAGCAGTCAATTATATTCAAATGAGGTTTATTCTCAAACAAGGCATAATCAGCTATGCACTGATGCAGGTCATTTGAGTGCCAGTATCCCCTGTCCCAGACAACTCCCATCATATTCTTGAGGCAGCATGTCATTCTTGTTGAGTTATGATCCTTCAGAACAGGCACATTTATAAAAACATCCGATTCAAGAAGAAGCTCATGTACTTTTGTGCTTTTCAGTTTTACTCCGCCCGGGATCTCAACCTGCTGGAAGTACTTTTCCGAATTACCCGGGACAACCTTTGCACCTGCATCTTTTGCTGCTCTCTCAATACCTGAATTCTTATAGCAATTGACCCAGTTATCACATGTATGATCGAACACATAAACATCCTTTGCCCCTGCCCTGAAACAATGCTCTATTATTCTCTTTACGAGCAAGGGATTTGTATTTGCAGCAAGCTCGGGGAGAACATCCCATCCGATGTTTGGCTTGATCAGTACTTTCTGCCCTTTCTGAATGAATGTTCCAAGTCCTCCAAGTTCCTGGATTCCCAGATCAAACATTGCATCCGGATTGCCTCCCATAACGGCAACCAGGTCATATTTGGCCCTTACGGGAGAGGCTGTCCATAGTTTATCATACTGTCCGATACTTATAGCTGCTCCAGCTGCGAGGCCTGCACCTGCCGATCTTTTGAGGAAATCTCTTCTTTTCATGCCTGGATTCTCATAATCTGTCCGATATTATCAGAATGAAGCCCGAAAAATACAACTTTTTTTGTTATTATATACCCTTCGTGGATAACTCCAACTGCATTGCCTGTATATGAATGTTTCAAGAACATGAGTTAAATAGTATATTTGCAACCAAAAATACTCATTGAGTATTTCACCCAAATTAAAACAAACTAGTATCTTAATTGTCTTACACGTATTAATCTCTTCTTAAGATGAAAGTCATCTGTTACGATTGTTTTTCAGGAATAAGCGGTGATATGAATCTCGGGGCAATGATTGACCTTGGGATTGAGAAATCATTTCTTATAAAGGAACTTAACAAGCTTAACCTGAAAGGATGGAAACTAACCGCTGAAAAAGACCACAGGCACGGTATCAATGGTACAAGAGTAAACGTCATCCAGACAAAATCCGAAAAATCACACAGGAATATGTCTGATATTGAGGAGATTATCAATAAATCAGCACTGGATAAGAAAACGAAGGAGCTAAGCCTGAAAATATTTATGAAGGTAGCTGAAGCAGAGGCCCTGGTGCATGGCATATCCCTGGATAAAGTCCACTTTCATGAAGTAGGAGCAATAGATTCCATAATTGACATTGTGGGTGCAGCAATCTGCTTTAATGCACTCAGGATTGATGCCGTATTTGTTTCACCTGTGGAGCTTGGGAGCGGTTTTGTAAAATGCAGTCATGGGAAGCTCCCTGTGCCGGCTCCGGCGACTTCTGAAATCATAAAGGGCATACCTGTAAGGAAAGGAGGCGTTGATTTTGAGGCTACTACACCCACCGGAGCTGCTATTTTAGCTTCACTGGGGACACACTTCAGCAATCTTCCTCCCTTCATAACAGAAAAAACAGGATATGGCATTGGACAGAAGGATCATCCGGATGTCCCAAACATCCTCAGAATTTTCCTTGGAGAGACCGAAGATGAAAAGACAGGTCACGATGCACTTCTTCTTGAATGCAATATTGATGACATGAACCCGGAATTCTTTGAGCATATTTCTGAAAAACTGTTTGAAGCAGGAGCTTCTGACGTTTTCATCTCAGGTATTTTAATGAAGAAAGGACGTCCTGGTAATACCCTGAGTATTATATGTGAAAAAGGACTCGCAGATATCCTGAAAGAGATCATTTTTCTTGAATCCACAACTGTGGGAATCAGGACCTTCACCTTTAGAAAGGATACTCTTTCAAGAAAATTTGAGACTATGAAAACAGCTTATGGGAATGTTACAATAAAACGCTCTTTCTATAAAGGGAAAGAAGTGTCCTCCAAACCGGAATTCAGCGAGTGCAGGAAAATAGCGGAAGAAAAAGGGATACCGGTGAAAGAAGTCTATAATAATATTATGGCGCAATTATTTAAAGGTGCCCGGCAAACGGCAAAAAAGAAACAAGAAAATAAATAATTAATGACAGATACCAAATTAATAAGACTGGATTCAATATTAAAAGAGCTGAAATCGTTCGTCATCGCTTTTTCAGGAGGCGTTGACAGCTCATTCCTTGTTCACACAGCAGGTATCCTTGACTCTGTGAAAATGATGGCTGTTACAATCCGTACACCTTATGTGCCTGCAAGGGAGATAAAAGAAGCATCCTCTTTCGCAAAAAAAGAGGGTTTTGCCTTTGAAATAATCGATCTCGAATTCCCTGAGATCATCAGGCATAACCCGCAGAAAAGGTGCTATTTATGTAAGAAGGTCCTGTTCACCGAAATAGTGAATTATGCCAGGAAAAACAACTTTGAATATGTTGTTGACGGTACAAATGCTGATGATATGGGTGACTCAAGACCAGGCCTCCGGGCACTGCGGGAGCTGGATATCAGAAGCCCGCTTGCTGAGGCCGGATTGACCAAAAGCGATATAAGGGAATTTTCGCAAAGGGCGGGATTGCCATTTTTTGACAAGCCTGCTATGGCCTGTCTTCTTACACGCATACCCTATGATACCACAATAACTGAAGAGACGCTTCAGATGATCGAAAAAGCCGAGGATCTGCTGTTTGAGAAGGGATATCCCGGAGCCCGGGTAAGGATACATGGCGATGTTGCCAGAATTGAATGTCTTCACGGGTATGTCGAAAAAATACTTCAAGATTCTGCAAGGCAACTTATCGTAAGTGAGCTGAAAAAAATCGGATTCAGATATATATCTTTGGACCTTGAGGGTTACAGAACAGGAAGCATGGATCCCGAAAAAGAAATATCATGACAGGAAAAGAACTTGAAAAACTCCTGAAAGATATAAAGAGCGGTGCAATCAGTACCGCCGAAGCTCTTGAAAAGCTTAAAACTTTTCCGTATACTGACCTCGGGTATGCTAAAATTGACCATCACCGTGAAATACGAACGGGATATCCTGAAATAATCTATTGTGCCGGCAAGACTATTGAACAGGTCACAGGGATCTTCAGAGTGATGGCCGAAAAGGAGAACAACGTCATTGGCACCAGGGCTACAACAGAAATGTATGAGTCAGTAAAAAATATTATTCCGCAGGCTGATTACTTTGTGGAAGCCAGGATCATTTCAATCCAGAAGAAAAAACCGGAGTTCTCTGAAAGCAATATTGCTGTTATCACAGCTGGCACATCTGATATCCCGGTTGCGGAGGAAGCAGCCGTTACTGCAGAACTGCTTGGCAATAGAATAATCAGGATATATGATGCCGGAGTAGCAGGGATACACAGGCTGGTAGACAAGCTTCCCGAGATAAAGAGCTGTGCTGTGATAATCGTCATTGCAGGTATGGAGGGAGCTCTTGCCAGCGTGGTGGGAGGACTGGTCGACAAACCTGTCATTGCTGTTCCGACAAGCGTTGGCTACGGTGCCAGTTTTGAAGGAATATCTGCTCTTCTTGCGATGCTTACAAGCTGCTCAGCCGGAGTGACCGTGGTAAATATTGACAATGGCTTCGGTGCCGGCTTTTCTGCAAGCATGATCAACAGGATGAATTATGGCCGGTAAAATATTGCTTTCGACAGCTTACCTGCCTCCTGTTGAATACTTTGCTCATATATTAGAAGCTGAGCAGGTCCTAATTGAAAAAGAAGAGAATTACATTAAGCAATCATACCGAAACCGCTGCTATATACTTTCTGCTAACGGACCGCAACTCTTAACGGTTCCGGTTCACCTGGGCAGCTTTCATAAAACTCCTGTCAGAGAGATCAGGATTGATTATACAAAAAGATGGCAGCAGATACACCTTGGAGCATTGACGGCTGCATATAAATCATCTCCTTTTTTTATCTATTATTTTGAGACCATTGAAAAAATAATCCTTTCAGGTTCTGAATTCCTTCTGGATCTTAATATGGATCTCCTCAAGGCTGTATTAAAAATGCTCACTATTGAGGCTGAAATATCATATACAACTGATTTCATGCCTGTTGTAAATGCAGAAAATGATTTCAGGTACACTATAAGCCCAAAAAAAGAGTCCAGCTATGGTGCTAAAAGTTATATTCAGGTTTTCGCCGGCAGAAAGGATTTTGTCCGGGGATTAAGTATAATTGATCTCGTTTTCAATACAGGGGGAGAGGCTTTACATTACCTCTAGATCTTACTTCCGTGAAATATAATTATCCATCCGGAAATCCTTGCATATTAGTAGCTATCTTCGCAACCTGACAAAGCTTTTATCGATGGGAACAAAGCCTAATATTAACAAAGTGCTTGGCAGGCTGTTGCAGAATCTCTCCAAACTGACTGCGGATCAGGCATTTTATCTGCAAAGCCAGATGGATATCCATCCGAAATCAAGGCATTATAATACAAGGTTTATCGAGAAGACAGGAGGATTTTATCTTTTGAATGACCCTGTCAAAAGGGAGATAGTACCCTTCAATACACCCTGGGATCTTGTGCGGAGGGATATGCTGATCCTGATCTTAAGAGATATTCTTGTAAACCAGGTTATAGGTGATCTTGTGGAATTAGGGGTTTATAAAGGTTTTACGGCGAAATTGATACACTATTATCTTCCTGAGAGGATGTTATTTCTGTTTGACACCTACGGAGGATTTGTTGAGACCGATCTTGCCATTGAAAGAAGCAGAACAGGACATTCAATTCAAAGCCATTTTAAATCCGCCGGTGTAAAGGATGTGATCAGTTTTATTAAGCCGAAAAATAATAATGTAATTCCTGTTGAGGGAGTATTTCCTGGTTCCATACCTGAAAATCTGGGTGAAAGAATATTTTCCTTCATTCATATAGACATGGACTTGTTTGAGCCCACAATAGCTGCACTGAATTATTTCTATCCCAGGATGAGCAGGGGAGGCTATATTGTTATTCATGATTATAATACATGGAGCGGTGCACATGAAGCTGTTGACGAGTTCTTCAGGGGGAAAACTGAATCGCCGGTACCTATGCCTGACAAAAACGGAAGTGCCCTGATAAAAAAAGTATAGAAACGAAAACAAAAACAAAAGGCTGTCTCAACCGAAACAGCCTTTTCAAGGAAGTCAAACAAAGTATCAGTTACCAAATTTATAACCGAAAGTAACCGTATACAGGTTTCTGTTTATGTCCATATTGGACATCAGGGTTTCGACACTTGAACCATAAAGGACATATTTATGTGGATTCATCATCCCCGTATAACTGAAATCGATAAATACGTTCTGTTCCCGGAATCCTGCTCCGAAAGAGAGCGAATTATAGTCAAGGTTTGAGTTTAGATCGCCGCTTTGCCAGGTTTTTCCGTAATAGCCATAGCCGCCTCTCAGGTAGAGCCTGTTAAGTCTGAATTCGGCTCCAAGGCGAAGGTTAAAGGATGATCTGAGAGTCCTTTTTATGATATCATTCTTCTCGCTGTAATTATATCCGTCGCCAGTCTCTGAAAACCTTGCCGTGCTGTAATCAACAAACTCATAATCAAGGCTTACAAGTCCCAGTTTTTTAATCTGCAAAGCCGCTCCTGCCATTGCCCTGAATGGTGTTGCCAATGCGTAATTATACCTGAGCGGTTCATTTGAAGCCTTGTATTTCCCTCCGTCGGTAAAGCTTGAACTTATGTTATCGTATACATACTCATTAATCCTGTACAATGTCGGGGAGTGGAAAGCAAAACCAAGCCTCAGGATCTCCATGGGTCTGTAAATTGCACCTAATTTCAATCCATATCCTGTACCCGTATTACTGTAATAAAATGTATAGCTGAAGCTCTTGAATTCTGAGGGTAAACTAATATCTGTAGACTCTGTATGTTCATATTGACTGGAGTAGCTCAAATGGCTTATGCCAAATGTTGCCCCGAAATAGAGTTTGTTTGAAAGGTTGCCTCCTACTGACAATGCATGCTCGCCTGTATATCCTTCATTGGTGACCAGGCGCCTTACATTCTGACCATATATTGAAGGCGGATTGTCACCGTAATTTGAAAAGACTGTTCCGTAAGAGGTGCTTGAGCCTGAAAGGGAATCAATAAGCCATGTATCCCATGCAAGATAAGAATCAGGGACATTATCAAACAGTTCGTCCTTGTAATACCCTTCGGCATTATCAGTCCAGAGATCGGTCATGGAACTGTAATCGCTTATACCATCAATAACAATGCTCTGGTTCAGGTTATTGGTCTTGCTGAAAGAGTAACCGAAATTCAGGGAGACAAGTCCCGATTCCGAATCATTGTTGATGATATTTGCAACTACTCCTGCCTGGGCCAGGTTAAAATTGTATATATAATCTGTTGTATTTGTCCCGTTCAGGTTTGCAGTAGTTTTGATATGGAACATCTGGGGAGAGATGCTGATCTCGGATGAACGGAATACGCCAATACCAGCAGGATTCTGGCTTAAAGAGGAGATGTCTCCGCCAAGGGCTGTAAATGCACCTCCCATAGACATAAATCTCGCTGTTCCGATATAGAAAACCTGGGAATATCTCAAAGCATCATCGGCAAGCTGGGCATAATTCTCTGTGAAAATCGCCAGCATTATTACAAGAAACGCACCTGATTTTTTCATAATTGCTACTTTTTCTTTATAAGCATTCCACCACTCCATTAACAGAATGAACTTTTTTACTGACCATATTTCAATTACTTCTATCTCCTTCCCCCTGAGGATGAGCCGCTTGAAGAGCTACGGGACGATCCCGAAGAAGAGCTGGAAGATGAACTACCTGAAGAAGAAGAGCCTGATGAATAGCTGCTTCTTGAACCTCCGCCAGAAGATCCGCTGCTATATGATGAGCGGCTTGATGAAGAACCAGATGATCCTGATGAATATGATCCGTTGGAGCTTCTTCTGGAGGGAGAAGAATAGCTTCCGGAATTGTTATACGATGGTACCGACCTGGTTTGTCCTGCTGATACTGACGGGCTTGTTCTGACAGTGCTCCGGTAACTGTTTGAACCTGAACTTTGTGAATTCACCCTGCTGTTGTTGTAAGAAGGCCTGGTACTCATACGCGGATTACTGTAACTTGGTGTATAAGTTCTGTTTACTGTATTATATTCCGGTTTTGAAACAGTAGTGCTCCTCGTAGTTGTACTCTTGGATGCACTCACATCAACCTTCCTGTCAGCAGCATTCAACGCCTGCTGGTTGTTTACGTTTGTTGAAACTGCTTTCCTGGTATCCGCTGTAACAGATCTTGTGCTTCCAGAAGGTGAACGTCTGATGCCATCTGCAGGTGTTCCTTTAGACAGGTAACTATCACGCCTTGATGAAGCTGAAGGCTGTACGCTGCTGTTCCATCGTGTTGAATATACACTCTGCCTTTCCCTTCTTCCATATGCTATGGAATTGTTATAATCTCTTGCATAATGATTATTGGAATAATACCCCCAGTTGTTATAATTGGGCCAGTAGTAGGAAGAATAGAACGGACTGTAGAAACTTCCATAGAAGCCATAGGACCTTGGGTAGTAGAAGCTGTTATATCCGTAATCGTAATAGAAAGGATCATACCCGAACTGATCATAGGAATAATACGGATAGCCATACCCGAAACTCATTGAAGGCATTCCCCAGCTGTAATAGAAAGGATCTCTCCAGTAAGGGTTGAAGTAGTTGCCATAGAACCTTCTCAGTCTTCCTGAATATGAGTAATCATCATAATAATAGTTATTTACAGTGCCTCCGGACTTTCCATCAAGCATTGCTGCATTGTCATAGTCAACTGCCTCAGAATACTCATCTGATACGAGGGTATCAGCAGCATAGATGTTATCATAATACTCCTCAGCCTTCAGATCCCCTTCAGCAATCTGCCTTGACACAGGCGCCTGAACCCTGGTCACCTGTCTGTCAGAAGGCATGTAGTAAAGGTCATCATACTCAAACCCTGTATAAAGTCCTGATGAACAGGAGCCCAGTACCAGGAGTGTAAGAATTGAAATGTAATTTACTGCTTTCATGTCTGATTCCCTCTTTTTTATTTATTATGCGCAAATATTGTACCAAATTGCTTCAAAAGAAAAATCCTTTCTCCAATAATTATCAAAGATATAAAAAAACAAGGACATGCTTCTACACGTCCTTATCTTATCCTGTTTCCTTACCTTCTTCCTTTATTGTCAGAAGAAGATTTTGACGATGATGACCTGGAAGAAGATTTTGACGATGATGACCTGGAAGAAGATTTTGACGATGAGCCTGAGGATCTGGATGAAGAGCTTCTTCCAGCGGATACTGATGTTCCTTTTGAGGATGAGGAACTTCTGGAGGGAGCACTCATCACTCTTCCGGAGCTGCCTGAGGATGCGGTTGCCGGCCTGCGTACCGGAGCAGAAGAGGAAGATTTGCTGACCTGCGGTCTTGATGGAGCACTACTCGCTGAAGAACTCCTGGACGGGTTGGTATAACCGGCAGGATTGCTTTTATTCCCGAAATTACCGCTGTTTCCGTTTGTATCGCTGTTCCTGTTATTCCCGTTATTACCCCTGTTGCGGTCATTCTGGTCAAAATTCCCGTTATTGCCATCCTGACGGCTGTTGTTATTATTACCATTATTGGAGTTGTTGTTGTTATTACCGTTGTTTCTGTTGTTATCGTTATTGCCGTTGTTGCCGTTGTTGTTTATATTTCCCTCTCCCCTGTTACTGCCGGCATTTGGATTTCTTCTTAATTCACTATTCTGGGCATTGTTATTTGAGATGCGGTTGTTATTATTGTCAACTCCGCTGCGTGATCCCGGAGCATTGGTTCCGATGCGCCTTGAACTTACGCCTGAATTTGACCTGTTATATTCTGAAGAACCCTTTCGGTCAGGATATTCTCGTGATGAATACCTGGGCGGATTGTTATAGTAGTAGTTGTTATAGGTATGATAAACCGGCCTGTAGTCATTGTACCAGCGGTTGTGTCCGTAGTACCAGCGGTCATTCCCGTACCATCCCCAGTAATTGGGTCTCCATCTGTTCCTTACGTTTATATTGATTATCACCGGGGAGTACCAGCTGTAGTAGTAAGGATCGTAATCCATGTACCAGCTGCTTCCGTAGTAAGGATCGTACCATCCGTAACTGTACACGGGATACCTGTATGAGTAACCGAAACCGAATCCGAAGCTTCCGCCTCCATAGATGCTTATGCCCCAGGAGAAGGGACGGTAGTTATAATAGTAGGTTTCGGTAAACACAGGAGAGTAATAGTCGAAAGCCGCATAAGACCTGTGAAACCTGTTTATCCGGGATGCGAAGTAATAATCATAATCATCATAATAATAATTATTTATTACAAGTCCGGTGTTATCATTTCTGAAGCCATCATCAGCAAACTGAGCTGCCATCGGTGATCCCGCCAGCAGCAGGGCTGATATTATTCCGATGTAAAATTTTGCTTTCATGTTGAACCTCCTGTTTATTTTTTAATTTTACGCTTTCTTTTACAATTCAAATATAATAAATCAAATAGTGTACCAAAATAATGGCGAAGTTTTTAACAAACAGGGATGAGAATTATGCACAGTGGTATAATGATCTGGTAATCAAGGCGGAACTGGCTGAAAATTCAGCGGTGAGAGGATGCATGGTCATTAAGCCAAACGGATACGCGATATGGGAAAAAATCCAGTTCGAGCTTGATAAAATGTTCAAGGCCACCGGTCATGTAAATGCCTATTTCCCTATTTTCATTCCAAAATCATTCTTCAGCAGGGAAGCAAAGCATGTTGAGGGATTCGCAAAGGAGTGTGCCGTTGTAACTCATTACCGTCTTAAGAATGATGAAAACGGGAAGGGTATCGTTGTTGATCCGTCAGCAAAGCTTGAAGAGGAGCTGATTATACGTCCCACATCCGAAACAATAATATGGAATTCATACAAGAACTGGATACAGTCTTACAGGGATCTTCCTATTCTTATAAACCAGTGGGCCAATGTGGTAAGGTGGGAAATGAGGACAAGGCTCTTTCTCAGAACGACTGAATTTCTCTGGCAGGAGGGACATACTGCCCATGCCACGCGTGAAGAAGCAGTTGAGGAAACTGAAAGAATGATAAATGTATATGCCGACTTTGCGGAAAACTTCATGGCTCTTCCTGTGATCAAGGGATATAAATCTGAGAATGAACGTTTTGCTGGCGCACTTGAAACGTATGCGATAGAAGCCATTATGCAGGACGGCAAGGCTCTTCAGGCAGGGACCAGCCATTTCCTGGGACAAAATTTTGCAAAAGCATTCGATGTACAGTTCACAGATAAAAACGGGAAACTTGATTATGTATGGGCCACATCCTGGGGTTTGTCAACCAGGGTGATAGGAGCTCTTATAATGGCTCATTCTGATAACCACGGGCTTGTACTCCCTCCCAGGCTGGCTCCGATACAGGTAGTGATCGTACCAATCTTCAAAAATGCTGAACAGTTGGGCAGAATTTCCGAAACGGTTCATAAAATAATTAAGGATCTCAGCGCGAAGGGCATCTCAGTCAAATATGATGACCGCGACACAAATACGCCCGGATGGAAATACGCTGATTATGAGCTGAAAGGCGTGCCGGTACGTCTTGCAATAGGGCCCCGCGATATTGAGCACGGTACAATAGAGATAGCCCGAAGGGATACACTTGAAAAAAAGAGCCTGCCGGTGAATGATATCACGGACCATATACTTAAACTTCTGGAGGAGATCCAGTCTAATATTTTCAAAAAAGCAGAAGAATTCAAAAAGGCTAATACATTCTATGTTGATAAATGGGACGAATTCGTGAATATCCTTGATAACCAGGGAGGGTTTATCCTGGCCCACTGGGACGGAACAGCCGAAACTGAAGAGAAGATCAAGAATGAGACGAAGGCAACAATAAGGTGCATCCCGTTTGATTCGCCGGAAGAGGACGGTAAATGCATCCGGTCAGGCAGACCCTCCAGGAGAAGGGTTCTTTTTGCGAGGTCATATTAAAGGCAAAGCATGATATCAGGATATCCCGGGGATTTATTTTCTTGTGTAATTTTAGTAAATTAGACGTTTTAAACAGATATCACATGTCCGATCTCAACGAAAAGAAACTGACAATCATTACTACCCTGAAAGAGAAATCTGTTCTTAAACAAAGGGTTTATGACAATACCTTTGAGGCATTTGCCATGGTGAAAGAGATACTGAAATCCTTTGCAAAGGAGGCAAATACGAGCCTCGGTAGTATAGATCCAAGAATCAAGCTTGAATATACCGACAGGAGCAATTTTGACGCGCAGCTCAAAGTGGCCGGAGATATTCTGTTTTTCAGCATGCATTCAAATATTTTTCAGTTCGACAGGGAACACCCGGCATGGAAAACTGCTTATATACAAAAGAATAAATTCAATGCATATTCAGGAATAATTAATATTTACAACTTCCTCTTTGATTCATTCAAGTATTCCAGGCAGGACGACCTGGGATATCTGATAGCCAGGATATTCATCAACCATGAAAATCAGTATCTGGTTGAAGGCAAAAGACAGATGGGAATGCTTTTCACCAATTACGGCAATGAGGCAATAAGCAAGCAGTCGCTGAACCTTATAATTTCGACAGCAGTACAGTATGCATTGGAATTTGATCTTCTTGTTCCTCCATATGATACTGTTAAGATTGCCACAGTCGGTCAGGCAGAAGCAAAGATCCAGCATTCAAGGGTAATAACAGGGAAGCGCCTTGGATTCCAGTTCAATTCAGATGATGTTCTTGGAAAAAATTCCCATGAAACCTGATGTTGCGGTTAAATGAAAAATACAGAAGATCCGTCGGGCCTTTTTTTTTACTGGCATTTCTGTGTTTTAACAGCAATATCCTGTCACAAGTTCCCACCGGTTACGATACTCTCAATCTGAAAAATCCCGACGAATCAGCCGATCCAAGGGAGATCAGACCTTTCTTCATTTCTGATATTAATCTTAAGATCCCTGATATTCCGCTGCCTTCAGGTATAATAAGCAGCGATAAAGGACCCCTGTTTTACGACTCACTGAAAGCTAAAGCATCCAGGAAGCTGATAACCAGAAAGTTGTATGATATTCTCATCATGTCACACGAACCATCCTCAAGAAAGGAGATATCGGGATCGAGCGAAGCCAGTTATAAGATATTCTCAGGCAGGAAAATACGTAATATTGAGGTTCGAAGACTTGGCGTTTTCGGGTCCAGCATCACTATGCCTCTCTCATCCAGTCCGGATAAGATTGAGAAATTGTTAAACGCAACTCATGTTAATACCAATGAACATATTATCCGTAAAAATCTTCTGTTCTCCGAAGGGGATACTCTTTCTCCCCTGATCCTTAGCGATAACGAAAGGATCCTGAGACAATTGCCTTATATTGATGATTCGCGGATCATTGTCATTCCCGTCTCTGATGAAGATGTTGATATAGTGGTGGTGACAAAAGATATTTACTCACTTGGTGCCTCCTTCAAATACAGCAGTATTACGAAAGGATCTGTATCACTTTTCGAAAAAAATATCTTCGGCATGGGTCATGAATTCAGAATCAACATGCCATATGATTCTGACCTGCATGATTCACCGGGCTTTGGCGTGGAATATAATATTGATAATATAGCCAGATCATTTACCAACATCGGCCTTGATTATTTTGACGGTCTTGGCAAAAAGACCTATGGAATCAATCTCGATCGCAGACTGGTAAGCTCAACAACCAGGTATGCCTTCGGTGTTTCAATCAGGAAGATGTACACATCAGAGGACCTTGATACTCTCCCTGAGCCTGTACCACTGAAATATAATCTCCAGGATTACTGGTTTTCACGTTCTTTCCTGCTGAATAAAGAATCCGTTTCAAGGTTGATCCTTGGTGCCAGGTTTACCAACAATGACGTATGGAACCACCCTTTTATACTGCCTGAATCGTACCATCAGCTGCAGAAATACAGGATGTACCTTGTTTCGGCTGCTTTTACCTTCCAGAAATACTATAAGACCAATCTTATTTACGGATATGGTCGTACAGAGGATATTCCCTATGGCGGATTAATAAATTTAATTGCAGGAAAAGAGTATAGTGAATTTAAGCAGAGAATTTATGCAGGTGCAGAAATCTCGCTTGGGCAATCTATAAAAAGTATCGGCTATTTCTATGCTTCTGCCGGCACTTCGACTTTTTTCAATGACGACCATACTGAGCAGGGCCTATTATTGTTGAGAACAAGCTTCATTTCAAACCTTTTTTACCTCGGAAGATACAGGATAAGGAACTTTATTAAAGCGGATTATACCAGGGGATTTGACAGGTATTATGATGAAAATCTTACATTTACCCGTGAAGACGGCTTCACCGGATTCAGGAATGACTCGGTCGGCGGAAGACAAAGGCTTGCAATTAACCTTGAATCTGTACTTTTCAGCCCGGTCAATTTCTATGGTTTCAGGTTTGCATTCTTTGGGTTTGCAGACCTTGGGTTTTTATTCGGAACAAATGAATTCGTTCAGCAGGGAGAGGTATTGTCCAGCATCGGCCTGGGAATAAGGATCCGGAATGATAATTTTGTTTTCAATACACTTCAGGTCAGGCTGGGTTATTTTCCGAACCTGCCGGATTATTCCCGGGTAAATTATATCCTTGTCTCTGGAGAACAGCTGCTTAAGCCGGATATTTTCGATCCCGGACCTCCGTCATTGTTGCCATATGAATAACGTTCATAAAAACCATTATGCTCAGCGATTTCCTTAATTTTATTGAAGAAAACCGGATGATCAGAAAAGGTGACCGGGTGCTCCTGGCTGTAAGCGGAGGTATTGACTCGATGGTAATGGCAGATCTGTTTACGAGGACCTTTTTTGAAACCGGAATCGCTCATTGTAACTTTTGCCTGCGCGGAAAGGAGGCTGATAAGGATGAAGAACTGGTAAGAAAATTTGCCGCAGATAATCATATTCCTTTTTTTTCAAAACGGTTCGATACAAAAGGATATGCAGCCAGAAAAGGAATTTCAGTCCAGATGGCTGCCAGAGATTTGAGATACAGGTGGTTCGAAGAAATAAGGAAGAAGAAAGGATTTAAAATAACCGCTGTTGGCCATAATCTCAATGATAATATTGAAACTCTCCTGATAAACCTGACCAGGGGAACGGGAATAACGGGTCTTACAGGAATGAGACCTGCCGGCAACAATATCATCAGACCATTGCTTTTCGCAACAAGAGACAGAATTGAAGCCTATTGCAGGAAATACAGGATAAAGTACCGTGAAGATAAATCCAATGCAGAAACAAAGTACACCAGGAACAGGATCAGGCATCTGGTTCTGCCTGTGCTAAAGGAGATCAATCCTTCAATTGAGTTTACCCTTAATGAAACGGCAGAAAGACTCAGCGGTATAAATGAAATTGTAGCCTGTTTTACAGACAAGCTGAAACACTTGCTCCTCACTGAAAGAGATGGTAATATTATTCTTGATATCAATCTGCTGCGGCCATACATGGAGAATAAAAGTATCCTCTATGAACTTACAAAACCATACGGAATTACAGGTTCATTGTTGAAAGATCTGAGAAATATAATTGAAGGGAGAAGCGGAGGACGGGTATTTACAGATACGCACAGGATCATTAAGAACAGGAATGACCTGATCATTTCTGGCAGGGAAGGACGGGACAACTTCTATTATGCAGTGAATACTGTTGCTGAGCTCAGAAAAGTATCGTTCATCAAATCTGTAAGAAGTGTAAGAATTACACGTAATTTCCTTATCCCTTCAGATCCTGAAACAGCATGCCTGGACCGTGATAAAGTTACGTTTCCGATGATAATAAGAAAGTGGCAGCCGGGTGACAGTTTTTATCCGTTGGGTATGAAACGCAGGAAGAAGCTCAGCGATTATTTTACAGACCGCAAGTATTCTATACCTGAAAAGGAAAAAGTCTTGATCCTTGAATCGGACGGTAAAATTACATGGATCATAGGTGAAAGAATAGACAACAGGTTCAGTATAACTGAGGGTACAGGGAAAGCGCTGGTAATAAAGGTTTCAGGCGTCAGGCGCCCCGCCTCCGGTAAACCTTCGGCGGGCTAAGCAGGCGTCAGGCGGCCGGTGATTCCCCTGTCGATCATCAGAAGGTCGGCTATAGCAATCGCAGTAACTGCTTCAACTATAACGGGCATCCGCAAGGCGATGCATGTATCGTGCCGGCCGGCGACTTTCAGGATCTGCATCTCCCTGCTTTTGAAATTGAATGTTCTCTGCCCGGCACCGGTTGATGAGGTGGGTTTTACAACAACCCTGAATATTATATCATTGCCATTCGTGATGCCTCCGTTAATACCGCCTGCATTGTTTGTTGCCGTCTTTCCTGCTTCATTTATAAACGGATCATTATGTTCAGATCCTTTCATAGCTGCCGACGCGAATCCGCTGCCAAATTCAATGCCCTTGACTGCTGGTATTGAGAATACCAGGTGGCTGACAGCTGATTCAAATGAGTAAAAGAATGGTTCTCCAATTGCCGGCGGAGGGTTTTTGACAGTGCATTCAATAATTCCTCCGATCGTGTCATTTTCAGCGATTGCCTTGTTCACGGCGCTCGCAATATCCTCAGAGCCTCCTGCCGATACAAGTTTAGCTGTTATCTCCGATGTGCTGCACAATTTCCTGGCGATGACGCCCGCTATCACCAGGCCCCAGGTGATCCTGCCCGAGAAATGCCCGCTTCCCCGATAATCAGCAAATCCTGAGTATTTCATTCTTGCTGTAAGATCGGCATGCCCCGGACGGGGAACATCTACGAAATCATTGTATGCCGATGAATCGGTGTCTTTATTTCTCGTTATAATGGTTACAGGTGTTCCCGTAGAGTGTCCGTTGAAAACACCGCTGAGGATTTCAGGCATATCGGACTCCCTGCGCTCCGTGGTGCCTGTGCTGCCGCCCTGCCGTTTTTGCAGGTCCGGTATGAAATCTTCAGGTTTGATTGCCAGGCCGGGAGGGCAACCGTCAATTGTCACTCCTATTGCTGGACCGTGCGATTCACCAAATACTGATACTCTGAATACAATCCCAAAAGAATTCATAACTTTATTATTAATCTGTTTTATTATGCCTGTAAAATTCAATAGCCTCTTTTATTGTTATTCTTTTCACAATGCCTTTTCCAATACTTTCGAGGAAGACAAAATGGATATCTGTCCCTGATCTCTTTTTATCATGAGCAACAAGCTCCTCCATTTTACTTACAGGGATACGGTAATCCTCCAGCAGATTATATTTTTCCAGGAGGCTTATAATTCTCATGCCCACGTCATTGCTCAAATATCCCTTTGCCTGTGAAAAGAGGATCGCAAGTTTTATCCCGGCTGCAACGGCAAATCCGTGTTTTACGGATTCCTGAAGCTCTATTGCATGTCCGAATGTATGTCCTAAATTCAATATTCTTCTTATACCGCTCTCCTTTTCATCCTCAGATACTACTGATCCTTTGAACCTGACTGCCCGTGCTACAAGCTCAGTAAGGATCCAATTATCCCTCGAAATTATCCCGTGATATTTATTTTCAAGCGACTCAATAATGGATGAGTCGCCTATCAAACCTGTTTTTATCAGCTCTGCTAGTCCTGAAAGGTACTCCTTATCAGGCAGCGTCTTCAGCATCGAAGTGTCACATATCACGAATTCAGGTTGCCTGAAACTCCCTATCACATTTTTAATTTTGCCGAGATTAACACCGTTCTTGCCTCCTGTACTTGCATCAACCTGCGAGAGAAGGCTTGTAGAAATGTATCCGCAACGTATTCCCCTCATAAATACAGAGGCAAGAAATCCTGCAATGTCACAGACAACTCCTCCGCCTACAGCCAGAATAAACCCTGACCGACCGATACCTGTTTTAAGAATTTCCTCTGACAGCTTTTCAATTACCTGCAGGTTTTTGCTCTTCTCCCCCGGACTGATTTTCAGAACCGGGAATCCCGGGAACTCTCCGCCATACAACTCAAAGACATTGTCATCGGTAACTATCACAACATCTTCTCCCGGAACAAGCTGCCAGGCGCTCTTCCATTCTGCACCGACCAGTATTTCCGATACGGCGCCTGAAGTATTTATGACTATTCTTTCCAAATGGTCAAGTATAAAGCAGGTTAAAGCTATAAAATCCCTTTTAAATATAAGGGTGTATGACCGGATTTGAGATAATAATTATTGCCAGGTTATTCCAATCATTGTACAAAGATAAAAATCCTTAACTTTCATGCCCCATGAAAAGCCTGTTACCGTGACTTTAAAGGAGAGATACAGAAGGACCATTGAATATTTCACTGTCGCCATGCCTGTGGCTGAGACGGAACTCGAATACCAGGATCCCTTTGAACTTATCGTTGCAGTAATTCTTTCGGCACAATGCACCGACATAAGAGTCAACATGATAACCCCTGCGCTTATGCAAAGGTTTCCTGATGCACAATCGATGGCAGAAGCTGAACGTTCAGAGATTTTTTCTTATATCAAATCATGTTCTTATCCCAACAGCAAGGCCAGGTATCTGTCGGAAATGTCCAAAATGCTTGTTAAGGAATTTAATGGCATAGTGCCTTCTGATACCCTTATGCTGCAAAGACTCCCTGGTGTCGGAAGAAAAACTGCCAATGTGGTAGCGTCGGTGGTATATAAAAAGCCTGTTCTGGCTGTTGATACTCATGTTTTCAGGGTTTCAGGAAGAATAGGTCTCACCATGAATGCCAGGACACCGGGGAATGCAGAGGATCAGCTGATAAGAAATATACCTTCTGAACTGGTCCATAAGGCTCATCACTGGCTTTTACTTCACGGAAGATATGTATGCAAAGCCAGAAATCCTTTATGCAGCCAGTGTGGATTAACTGATTTTTGTAAATATTATATCAATAAGAATAAAAAATTATAAAATCTTTAAGGAAATCGCGTAATTGCTTTAAACAATAGCCACAAGAGGCTATTTTTTGTTATTTTTAAACCGGAAAACCAGGCAGGTCAGATGGATTATAAAGAGAAATATAAGGAACTGGCAAAAGCGAACAGGAAGCTTGAAAAGGAACTTGAGAAGCTTCGTTCACAGATCTGCAAGCAAAAGTCTTCTCCTGACTACATGATATTCAAGGTTTTTCATTCCGCTCCGAATCCAATGGCTCTGACAGTGCTGGAAACGGGGAAATTCCTGGATGTAAATTCGAGCTTCCTTAAGGTGCTTGGTTATAAAAAGGAAGAGGTTATAGGACGTACTTCGGATGATATTGGGCTGTTTGCTGATATTGAGGAAAGCAATAAATACATAAGGCTCCTGTCCAAACTCAAAAAAATTAAGGATTTTGTAATAACTCTCAGGACAAAAAGCGGGGATGAAAAGCCATTTCTTTTTTCTGCTGACACAGTCCAGCTTGAAAATGAGGTATTCCTGATGACAGTTTATTCCCCGATCATCACCAGAAAGAATATAATGATCAGGGAGAGCCAGGGCCCGGTATTGGAAGAGATATTCAACACGGTAAGCAGCTACCTGGCTCTGTTCAGCGTGGGAGAGGATAAAAGATTCTATATAATCGACCTTAACAGCAAGGTTGAAGAGATTGAGTTCATAGACAGGAACGTGGTCGTCGGAAAATGCATTGATGATACGACCCTGGCAGACAACAAGAAACTCGTTGAATTGCTTCATTATATCAATATAACGGGGGAATCCTATAAACTGGCAGCCTCGCCGGCGGGAGATGACTCGGATGGATATTACATGGGATTTCTCCTTACCTCAGGGAATATAGTGATCACCTGGGAGCCGGGTCACCAACAGAAGAAAAGGATTGACCTGGAAAGACAAACACAACTGTTTCAGACTTTCGCGGAAATGATTCCGGTAATAATTTATGAAGTTGATCTGAACGGAAGAGTAATATACGGAAATAAGCTCGGCCTGAGTCTTTTCGGGCTTACCAGGGAGGATCTGAAAAAGAAAATCCTTATTTCTGATGTCTTCCCTGATGACTACAGGAAAATGATCGCAAATCTTCAGGCAATAAATGCACCGGGGGATGTTACCAGCAATGAATACACTATCAGAAAAAAAGATGGCACCATTCTTCCTTTCATAACCTATTCTTTCGGGATTTTTCAGGATGGCAGGAAAATTGGCTACAGGGGTACAATCATTGACCTCAGCAGGCATAAGGTTTACGAGGATCAGATCATAAGGGAAAAAGCATTTCTTGAGCATCTTATAGATTCTACTCCCGAAGCAATTGCAATAACTGATATAAACAACAATATTTCCTTAATAAACAAGGAGTTCACGAATCTGTTCGGCTATACACCGGAAGAGGCCATAAACCAGAATATTGACGACCTGGTGGTGCCGGATGACCTCAAACAGGAAGCCATAGGAATAGAAACTCTTGCTGCCCGGCAGAACAAGGTGATAAAGCAGACTGTCAGGAAAGACAAATCCGGCAACATGATCGATGTTTCACTTGTTGGAACTCCCATCATCCTAAATAATGAACCGGTTGCTTTAATCGGAATCTACAGGGATATTACCACTGAAAGGAAAAATATACTTCTCCAGGAAATACTTTACAATATCTCCACGTCAGCCTTAAAACAGATGGATATCAAGGAGATTTATCCTACGATTGTAAAGGAACTGAGCAAAATATGGGATACGAATAATTTCTTCATAGCGCTTTACGATAAGACGTCTGAAACCCTCTCTTTACCTTTCTTTGCTGATGAAAAGGACAGTTTCCAGGAAATACCTATCAGAAAAACCATAACAGGCTGGGTGATAAAAAATGATAAATCGGTCCTGCTCAAGGAAAACGATCTCAGGTTGCTGGAAGAATCAGGAGAAATTGAGCTTGTTGGTACAGAATGCAAGGTATGGATGGGTGTTCCCCTTAAAGTGGAGGACAATATCATTGGGGTGATGTGTCTTCAGGATTACAACAATGAGAACAAGTTCTCACAGGACGACCTTTACGTACTGGATTTTATTGCTAACCAGATAGCAATAGCTATTCAGAGAAGAATAATGCTTGACAACCTTATAACCGCCAGGCAAAGAGCTGAAGAAGCCGCTCAATCGAAACAGATCTTCATGTCGACCATGAGCCACGAGATAAGAACCCCTCTGAACGAAGTAATAGGAATTACAAACCTTTTGCTTCAGGGTCAGCCGCGCGAAGATCAGATGGATTATATTAAAACATTGCGGTTTTCCGGAAATCATCTTCTCACTCTTGTCAATGATGTGCTCGATTATAACAAGATGGAATCGGGCAAGATAGTCTTCGAACAGACCTTGTTCAATCTGAATGACTTCCTTGAAGAGATCATGCGATCCTATTCATTCAGGTCGAAAGCCAAGCACCTTGCTTTTGAGATAAAAAAAGAAGGTAAACTGCCCGATGAGGTTGTCGGTGATCAAATAAGGCTCAACCAGATACTTTCAAACCTTCTTTCGAATGCGCTGAAATTCACGAACCAGGGGGGCATAACAGTCAACCTCAAAGAGCTTGAAAGAAAAGAGAGCCAGACCAGGCTGGAATTTTCCGTTATGGATACAGGAATAGGCATACCAAAAGAAAAGCATGATTCCATCTTTGAGAGCTTCACCCAGGCTGCACCCGACACTACCCGGTATTTTGGAGGTACGGGACTTGGTCTTGCAATATGCAAAAAGCTGATAGAACTCCAGGGAGGTACTATCAGTGTCGAAAGTAATCCCGGGGCCGGATCAACTTTTACTTTCACCATTTCTTTTGGAATCTCATTGAAGGGTGCAGGCGTAAAAGAGGGCGAGATCAAGGAAACATTTATTGGTCTTGAAGGTAAACGGATCCTTGTTGCAGAAGATAACAAGGTCAACTTCTTTGTAGTCAATAAGTTCCTCACAGGATGGGGAATGATTGTCACACTTGCTGAGAACGGACAGCTGGCACTTGATGAACTTGAAAAAGGAAATTTTGACCTTATCCTGATGGACCTGCATATGCCTGTAATGGATGGCATTGAAGCTACCAGGATTATCCGGAAATCAGATGATCCGAGAATTAACAGCATTCCCATCGTTGCCCTTACTGCAGCAATAATGTCGGAAAATCATGATAAAATCGAGGAGCTGAAAATCAACGACTACGTACTGAAACCATTCAAGCCTCACGATCTCTTCGAGAGGATACTCAAACATATAAGGTAAATAGGTCCCGGGTCCCGGGTCCTTCGCAGGCACGAATTGCGAATCCGCTCTAGCAATAAGAACCGAGAACCTATTTTATACAGTACCTGCTTATGTAATCCGTTGCTTTTTTATTACCCAGTCTCAACGATTGCCTGAAATCGTAACAGGCATCTTCAGATTTTCCAGAGTTGAGCTGTGCAATACCTTTATTAAGCCAGGCATCGGAATTTGAGGGATCCAGATCGAGCGACATGCTATAATCATTTATGGCCCAATCCCATGATTTTAGCGACAAATATGAATTTGCCCTGTCAATATAGCATTCAGGATCGCCGGGATGGTAATCAAGGTTTTCAGTGAAATATTCAAGAGCTTTCATGATATCGCCGGCAGCTGTTTTAACCTTGCCTGCAAGACTTAATGCTGTTTTGTCACTGGGATATAATGACAGGTACTTTTCAATGTCAGCCATAGCCCTGCCGGTCTCTCCTGTTTTTCTGTAACACTCAGCCCTTAATATCAGCAACCCTGCATCAGGCACCTCCATATCTATCAGTTTTGAATAGGTTGCAGATGCACCTGCAGGATTTGAAGCAACAGTCTGCGCTTTAGCCAGAAGCCTCAGGTATTTTTCGTTGCCCGGATCCGAAGCCAATACTCCGGTAATCATCTTTATTGTTTCCCCCGGCTTCCCTGCCGACAGGTTTATCAACGCACCGGCATACCTGACCTCTTCTTTGTCCTTATAACTTCCCTCAAGCCCCGAGAGTATTTCAACGGCTTCCTCCCTCCTGCCTGCCGCCAGATAATATTCAATCTCTGAAATGCCTGTTTCCAGACCTGAGTACCAGTCTCTCTTCCAGAACCGGCGCCATTCCGGACTGTTTTCAATTAAACTGAAAGCCTGATCCAGTAATATCTCTTTTTCACTTTTCTTGAATAAGGACAGGAGGTTCATCTCAAGATGATTTAAAGAAGCAGCTGCATCACCTTTAATTGCATATACCCTGGCAAGGCCGTAGTCAGCTGAATGGCTCGCAAGAGTGTTGGCTTTATTATAATCACTTATTGCCCGGGAATAGTCTCCCGTCAGCAGGTATGCTTTCGCTCTTTCAATGTAGAGCCTGCTGTCCTGCTTCACCTCCAGAGACGAAGAGAGTATCTCCACAGCTTTTGATGATTCTCCCGTTCTGCATAGTGCTCCTGCCCTGAGGAGAGTTTCAAAAGCTGACTGGCCGGAGACGATCCCTGTTAAAAAGAAAACTGAAACCAGTAATATTGTATTCTTCATCATCTTATAGCTTCAAAATCATTTTGTCTCCTGCCTTTGAACCTTTGCGCCTACTTCGGTTATAACATGAATAAAGCCGGAAAGGTGGAATTGTTCCAGTCCTGTTATCCGGTTCTCAAACACATCACACTGATAAAAGTATACTCCTGGAGATACTATCCTGTCTTTATAGGTTCCGTCCCAGTTAAGCCATGGTTCCTCCGTGGAGAATATAAGAAGTCCGTTACGGTTAAAAAGCTTAAAATCAACCCTTTCCACAAGTCCTGAGGCTTTTGCGATCAATCTGTCGTTAAAACCGTCCCCGTTGGGAGTGAATACATTGGGTATCTCATAGAAGTCACAGGAATCCACGCATACCACAATAGATTTCTCCCCTTCGTTCCCAAGCTGATCGAATGCAGATACTGCATAGCATCCTGAAATAATATCTACGGGGTAATGCCTGTACTGGAAAATATTCCTGTCATTTATTGTTTCAACAACCAGCATATCATCTTCATATTTCTGTTTATAATGGATCTTATAACCTGCAACATCATCAAAGCATACAGGATCGGAGATACTCCATGTCACCTTGTTATAGAGACTGTCGCACTGGCTTGAAACATCAATATCGGGTGCGCATGGAGGCTCGTTATCAACCGGAGTTATGCAGGTTATTTGCGAAAGATTAATAAGGTTTTTGGGCATTTTTTCAGCCGAGTAGTCACCCTTTGACCTGACATAATAACAATAATTCTCACCATTTACCAGGCCATAATCAACAAATGAAAGCTGATTGGTGGAGCCTATTGAATCATACTCCATAGTGGCTTCATTCAGCCTGAAGAAATCATATCTTGAGTTTATCCAGGGTACGTTCCTGCTGATCACGAATCTGACTTTCCTGTCGCCAGGACTGGCTGAAAGGAAAAGCGATGATGCTATACCAGGTTGCCCGATTGTGAACTCAGATCCCGGGGTTCTGTTATTGAGCTCAATCTTGTATAAATAACCGGATGATTGTGTATCAAGTGTATCCACGTAAACTGTATCATTCAGATCTGCAGTCGGTATTGAATCTATGAGTTCAAAAGCATTTGATGATATTCCATACGCACGGTAAATGTAGTATTCATAAGGGCCTGTGGCATTAGGAATAGTATCAAGGTCTGGTTTCTTCCATGCTACATAAATGATACCATTCACCTGATCTGTCTTGGTAACGCTTACATTGGTTATTACTGGTATCCCTGATACCAGTGATGTGGTAGCCTCATCTGAGGCTTTGCTTTCAGTTCCATTTTTGTAAACTGCAACAATCCTGTAGGTATACTCTTTTCCGAACCGGAGTCCCTGTCCGTTATCTGTATCAATATAAGCAACAGTGTTGCTGCCGCTTATGTATCCTACTTTTACAAAGCCAATCGATGAAGGAATTCCTGAAGTACATGAATCGGGTTTATAAGTTGTCGGACCCTCTCTTCTGTATATATTGAAACCGGATATAGCGTCTGTTCCGTATTGCTGCCAGGAAAGTCTTATGAATTTACCTTCAGGAACGGCCTTGACTGTATCGGGCTTAGGTCCAAGGACTTTTATCGTCATGTTATCAATATCGGAAAGCATAAGCTCTTCGTTATTGTCATCTGATTTGAAAACGATATTATATGGTTGTCCTCTTACCGCTTCATAACAGGGCACCCACCAGAACCTTGAAGAAGATCTTCCGGCGACTGAATCGATCCCTGTAAACAGAGCCCGGCATTCATCAAGACTAAAAATCCCTGAAGTTGCCTTGAGAGAAATAGAGTCGTTATTCCTGTCAGTGGCTGAAACTATAAAATCAATAGTATCACCCACTTCGGCGCAAAGGCTTTGAAGCGGACCATTTTCAGGAGGCTTATTATTTGTCACGAAAACTTCGATTTGCATATCCCTGACAACCACGCTTATTTTTTTCCCGTTTCTCCATTCCTGGATCTCCATTGCAACATTATATTTTCCGGTGTCTGCCGGGGTGTTCCAGATAAGGTCGCCGGTAATTGAATCAACGCGCAAATAATGTGTTGCAGGGGGCAGCGTATAGTTTTCAATAGGTTTTCCGTTTTCACGTGTACATACCGTTAATTTATAAGAGAGGCTGTCGCCGTCAGGATCAAAGGCAGCAGGATTGTGAATGAAAATGTATCCCAGAGCTGCTTTGTCATAAGGAGGATTTAACAGCATCGGCGTGCTGTTGTATCCCATCGCAGGATTTACCGTGACAATAGTAGAAATGGAAAATACAACATTTACTGAATTCGGGATATTCAGCACTCCGAGGTTCCTGTTGGGGTCCTGCACAACTACCTTGTATACTCCCGGCCCCGGGAAGGTATGGTCAATCAGATAAACATTCTTCTGGTAATAGTTAGGAAGCTTGGTTTTTTCAACTCTCTTAGCAGTTGAGATCGAATTATCACCCCACTGGACATCAAGACTCTCCCTGTCTGCAAGACTTAAAGTATATGTAAAAGTGGTGATGGTGAAATGATAAGTCAGATCTGAAATCTGTTTGTAGGTTATCTCTCCTGCTCTGTTATGCGTTGCAGAAAGAAACAGGAAATTGAATCCCAAAAATACAAGTGCAATTGATCTCTTCATTTTTACTCCTTCAATCCGGGTAATTATTTCAGGCTGAAAGTCTGTTCTGTATTCAGGGGAGTCAGCATTACTCCTTCTTCGAAATCATTGATCCTGATAATAGTCATATTTGCCTGGTCGCTGTACAATCCGGTCATAATCAGGTTTCTGACGGTTATCATCCTTGGATTCTTATCCGAACTGTATAATAGATTCATACTTATCTCATTATCTGCCAGTGTCAGTTTTAATAACTTCCCTTTCAGTAGTTTATTGTTTATGCTTATATTAACTTTTTCATTCAGATAAATGTTCATCAGTTCCTCCGGAAATGTGCGGTCAGCCTTAGAATGTTCTTCTGCACCGGTCATGCCGGAAAATGAGTAATCAAGCAGAAAATCATCATAGTACATTCTTACAAAAACCTTCAATGAATCTGTATCCGGAACATGATCTATACTGGTCAGTGTAACATGAACCGGGTGAAAAGCAAACCATACCGAAAATGCTAAGGCTTTTAACATTCTTTTAAACGTTCAGGCTTAAATAAATCTACAAAAATCAGACCATTTATAAGTCATCTTTTATACTTATCCGGTCTTTCAGATAATGTACAGTGCCGATTTCAATGAATGAAAAGCCGGAACTTCCTGAAAAATTCCCTGCGAGTACCACTACCAGGTCATCACCCTTAAGGTCGTGTGCTTTTGTAAGGTTCTTCAGGGCAATATGGATGAACTCATCGACTGAATCCCTTCTTTGCTGGTAGCTGGCATAAACACCGTATGAAAGGGCGAGTTCTCTCATAGTCCTCGTTGAATAACACTGGGCAAGAATAAGGTTGAATCCCCTGATGGATGCCATATCCCTGATCGTCCTTCCCTTGCTAGTATCGGCAATTATTCCTTTTGCATTTATCCTGAGGGAGGTTTCTACTGCCACTTTCGCCAGGTATGAAGAAACCTCTCCGGTAATATTCAGATATGGTGTATCAAGATATTTTTCCTTGTTTCTCTCTACCTCGAGCGCAACCTTGGCCATTGTTTTTACCGCTTCAACGGGATATTTGCCATTAGCAGTCTCGCCGCTCAGCATAATGGCATCAGTTTGTGAGTATATGGCACTTGCGATGTCGCTTACTTCAGCCCTGGTGGGCCTGGGATTTGTTATCATCGAGTGCAGCATCTGGGTTGCAACAATTACAGGTTTCCTGCAGTAAATACACCGTGAAATGATCATTTTCTGAATTGGAGGTAACTTCTCATAAGGTATTTCAATAGCCAGATCACCCCTGGCAACCATTATTCCATAGACCTCTTCAAGTATCTCAGTTATATTTTCAACACCCTCCTCGTTTTCAATCTTGGCAATAATCTTTATCTCACTTTTATGCTTGCCAATTTCAGCCTGGACATCAAGCACATCCTGCCTTGATCTCACAAACGAATGGGCAATGAAATCCACATCATTTTCAGCCGCCATTTTGATGAAAGCCCTGTCCTTGTCCGTGAGTGACGGCAGATGTATCTTTACTCCCGGCACATTCACGCTCTTTCTTGATCCTATTATTCCGTCATTAAGAGCCTTGCACAGAAGTGAATCCCCGTCTTTTTTAAGCGCTTTCATCTCAATGTCTCCGTCATCGATCATGACCATTGACCCCGGAGGAACTTCTGAAGCAAAAGTTCTAAGGCTTACAAATAACTCCTTATCTGATGATATTCTTTCAGGATCCCCTGTTATCAGAAAAGTATCTCCTTTTTTCACCTTTACAGGGGCTTCACAGGCAGTGGTCCGTATCTCCGGTCCCTTTGTATCAACGAGAATTGCTATTTTATCTGATATTTCGCGGGTGTTCCTGATGATCTTAAGGGCTCCTTCAATATTCAGGTGTGCCGAGTTTATCCTTACGACATCCATGCCTGCATTGTACAGCTCGCTTATAAATCCGGGCTCACAGTTCTTATCCGAAATTGTTGCAACAATCTTTGTTCTTTTCTTAATCATTCCTTATTTCGATGAAAGTTTAAATATCAGGGCCTCAACTGCCAGCCGGTAGCTGTCAAGTCCGAAACCGGAAACAGAACCTGCACAGTTGCCGGCAATGAGGCTGGTATGACGGAAATCTTCCCTGGCAGCAATATTCGTTATATGAACTTCAACGACAGGCGTTTTGACAGATGCAATGGCATCAGTAATAGCAACGGATGTATGAGTGTAACCGCCGGCATTGAGGATGATCCCATCTGAAGAAAAGCCTTTCTCCTGTATCTCATTTATCAGCTCACCTTCAACATTTGACTGGAAGTACTCAAAAACAATATCACGATATTTTGCTTTCAATGATACCAGATAATCATCAAATGACCGGTTCCCGTATTTTTCAGGCTCTCTGTTCCCAAGAAGATTAAGGTTGGGTCCGTTTATAATGCTGATCTTCATTTCAGGTTATTTTAACTATCGGTAAAAATAGCTAAAAAAAGTTATGGACGCTAAAATACCTTTGTGTTACTTTGTGGTAAGAATATTTAACCACAAAGGTGCACAAAGTGCACACGAAGGTTCACAAAGGATCAACCCTGAAAATTGTGAGTATCAGCTGGAAACAGGCAATTAAGGATTTTGAAACGTATCTCAGGCTTGAGAAATCACTGTCGGAGAACAGTATTGCAGCGTATGCAGGTGATGTTCTTAAGCTGGAATCGTTTTTCACGGGGAAAGGAATTGAAAGGTCACCTGTAAATGTTACATATCCCGATCTCAAGGACTTTCTTGCCTGGATTGCCTCTGATAATCAGAATACCAGGACACAGTCAAGAATTCTCAGCGGTATAAGATCCTTTTTCAGGTTCCTGCTGATTGAAGGGGAAATTGAGGAGAATCCTGCATCGCTTATTGAATCCCCGAAAATTGGCCTTAAACTTCCTGAGGTTCTGTCGGTTGAAGAAATTGACAAAATAATAGGGGCCATTGATCTAAGCAAACAGGAGGGTCACAGGAACAAAGCTATAATTGAAACTCTTTACGGATGCGGGCTAAGGGTTTCGGAGCTTGTGAACATGCATCTTACCGACATTCACCGTGGAGAGGGATTTGTAATGATAACAGGCAAGGGCAATAAGCAGAGACTGGTTCCTATAGGGAGGAAAGCGCTTAAGGAAATTGATATTTACGTCACGGACAGGAAAAGGCTTCCGGTGATCCATGATCAGAACATCATATTCCTCAACCGCAGGGGGAGGAAGCTAACCAGGGCAATGATATTCACAATAATCAGGGATCTGGCCGCCAGGGCAGGAATCCGGAAAAAGATAAGTCCGCATACATTCCGTCACTCGTTCGCGACACATCTCATTGAAGGAGGAGCTGACCTCAGGGCTGTCCAGGAGATGCTGGGCCATGAGTCAATACTTACCACTGAGATCTATACACATATAGACAGGAGTTTTTTACGCGATACCCTGATAATGTTTCATCCCCGGGCTTGAAAACCTGGTTTCTGAAATTAAATTTTTATATTAACTTGCGACTCATTTCGAAAACAAATATTAATTATTCAAACCTGTATAACTATGTCAAAACTTAAGAGAGTTTACTCCTTTGGAAAGAAAACTGCAGAAGGGAAAGCTGATATGAAAAACCTTCTCGGAGGTAAAGGAGCCAACCTTGCAGAAATGTGCCTGTTAGGACTGCCTGTACCCGCAGGTTTCACAATCACCACCGAAGCCTGTACAGAGTATTACCAGAACAACTGTACTCTTCATCCCGACCTCATGCCTGAAGTATGGGCAGCAATGAAGCTTACTGAAGAAACAATGAACATGAAGTATGGAGATCCTGATAATGCATTGCTTGTTTCGTGCCGTTCAGGAGCCCGTAAATCAATGCCCGGTATGATGGATACCGTGCTTAACTTAGGCCTTTGTTCAACCACAATTCCCGGATTTCTGAAAAAGACCAATAATCCGAGGTTCGTATGGGATTCATACCGCCGTCTTATAATGATGTATGCCGATGTGGTCATGGAAAAAGCTGATGGCATTGACCTTGGCGAAGGGAAGGGAATCCGCAGGCAGCTCGATGAGATGCTTGATGGATTCAAGAAACAGAAAGGATATAAATCAGATACAGAGATAACCGCTGATGAACTTAAATTCATTGCTGAAGAATTCAAGAAAAAAGTGAAAGAGGTTCTTGGCAAGCCATTTCCGGATGATGCAAAAGAACAGCTTGAAGGAAGTATCAAGGCTGTATTCAAGAGCTGGAACGGTAAGAAAGCCGTATCATACCGCCGTATTGAAGGTATTCCCGATGAATGGGGAACAGCTGTCAACGTCCAGGCAATGGTATTCGGAAACATGGGTGACACATCAGCCACCGGTGTTGCTTTCACGCGCAACCCGGCTACAGGCGATAATCTGTTTTACGGAGAATGGCTTGTAAATGCACAGGGTGAAGATGTTGTGGCTGGTATCCGCACACCGAGCCCGCTTAATGATGAGACAAAGAACGAACAGAACAAGCACCTGCACAGCATGCAGGAGGCTATGTCTCAAACATACAGGGAACTGAGTAGCATCCGCGACATACTGGAGAAATCTTTCACCGATATGCTTGATATTGAGTTCACTATCCAGGAGGGTGTTCTTTATATGCTTCAGTGCCGCGCCGGAAAGAGAACCGGCACCGCTGCCCTGAATATGGCTATGGATATGCTTCACGAAAAACTGATAGACGAGAAGACGGCAGTGTTGCGCGTTGATCCGGCTCAGCTTGATGAGCTGCTTCACCCGATCTGCAATCCGGATGCTGAGAAGAAAGTCAATCCTGTTGTGAAAGGATTGCCTGCAGGGCCGGGAGCTGCTGTCGGAAAAGTTGTTTTCACAGCCGAGGATGCAGTAGCATGGTTCCGCAAGGGAGAAAAAGTTATCCTGCTGCGCGAAGAGACTAACCCGGAAGATGTTGAAGGAATGCGTGCCGCTGAAGGTATTCTTACCGCCCGCGGAGGTATGACATCACATGCTGCACTCGTGGCCCGCGGCTGGGGTAAATGCTGTATCGTCGGAGCCGGTGCCCTTCATGTGGATGCAGATGCAAAAACAGCAAAGGTAAGCGGAACTAACCTGGTAATTAAGGAAGGTGATCTTCTTACCCTGAACGGCACAAAAGGAAATGTCTATACCGGAGCTATAGAACTGATGGATGCAACGGAAAATCCGAGGTTCAAGGAGTTCATGAATATCGTCGATAAACATCGCAAGATGGGAGTACGAACTAACGCCGACACACCTGCCGACGCTAAAGTTGCACGCGATTTCGGGGCTGAAGGCATAGGACTTTTCCGTACAGAGCATATGTTCTACGGAAAAGGATCTGAAGAGCCTTTGTTCCTCCTTCGCAAAATGATCCTCAGTGCTAACGAAGTCGAACGCCGCAAAGCTCTTGATGAACTTTTCAAGTATGTCAAGAAAGACATGAAGGCAACGCTCGAGGCTATGGACACACTGCCTGTTACTTTCAGGCTTCTCGATCCTCCGCTCCATGAATTTGTCCCTCAGAGTGACGAAAAAATTGAAGAACTTGCAAAAGCGCTTGGGATAAAGAAAGAAGATGTTGAAAGACGGGGTGAGGTCCTGCATGAGTCCAATCCTATGATGGGTCACAGGGGTGTCCGTCTTGGCATAACATATCCTGAGGTCACAGAGATGCAGGTGAGGGCAATGTTCGAGGCAACCATGGAACTGATCAATGAAGATAAACATCCTCATCCGGAGTTAATGGTTCCCGTAACATGCGATGTGTCAGAACTCGACGTTACTAAGAAGGTCGTCGACAAGGTTTATGATGAAGTCTGCAAAAAGTTCGGAGTCAGCAAGATAGATTATAAATACGGCACAATGATTGAAATTCCGCGTGCCACACTTCTGTCCGACCGTATGGCTAAGAGCGCAGAGTTCTTCTCATTCGGTACAAACGACCTTACCCAGATGACATTCGGATTCAGCCGCGATGATATCGGAGGATTCCTTAATGATTATCTCGACAAGAAAATGCTTTCTGCTGATCCGTTCCAGACGATCGACCAGGAAGGCGTAGGCCAGCTGATCACCATGTCGGTACAGAAAGGAAGAGCTACAAGACCCGACCTGAAAGTGGGTATATGCGGCGAACAGGGAGGCGATCCGGCTTCTGTTGAATTCTGCTTCAAAACAGGACTCACATATGTAAGCTGTTCACCTTTCAGGGTTCCGATAGCAAGACTTGCTGCAGCACAGGCATCAATCAAATACGGAAAGTAATTTCCGTCAGGCAATAACGAAGAGGCTGCTCCCGGCCCCGGGAACAGCTTCTTTTCTTTTGCATGGCTGCAAACTAACCTGATCGTATGGTTTTGAAACTACCTGTTGAACACTGATAAGACCGTTGAGATATAGTTTACCCTATTGAAATTTTAATTACTTTGCATAGCTTAACATTTCAGACAATAAACAAATAATGATCACACCCGAAGATTTATCAGTATATGGTATACACGATGTAACTGAAATAGTATATAATCCTGATCACAACCTTCTATTTGCAGAAGAAACTAAACCGGGATTGGGAAAACTCGAAAGAGGTTTTATTACGAGAACAGGTGCCATATCGGTCGATACGGGAATCTTTACAGGACGCTCTCCCAAAGACAAATACATAGTTCTGGATGACAAGACAAGGGACACCGTCTGGTGGAAATCGGATAAGGCTAAAGTATCTGATAATAAGCCTGTTTCCCCTGAAATATGGCAGCAATGTAAAAATATATCCGCGCGTCAGCTCTCAGGAAAAAGGCTTTTTGTTGTCGATTGCTTCAGCGGCGCCAATGAGAATACGAGGCTTAGGGTCAGGTTCATCATGGAAGTAGCCTGGCAGGCACATTTTGTAAAGAATATGTTCATCAGGCCGGAACCGGAAGAACTTAAAGACTTTAAACCCGACTTTGTTGTGCTCATGGCTTCAAAGGCTGTTAATCCCGACTGGCAGAAACAGGGACTTAACTCTGAAAACTTTGTCCTTTTCAATCTCACTGAGAACATGTCTGTGATAGGAGGAACATGGTACGGAGGAGAAATGAAAAAGGGCATATTCTCCGTAATGAATTATTACCTGCCACTCAGGGGAATAGCATCGATGCACTGCTCTGCGAATGTAGGTAAAAAAGGCGATGTAGCCATCTTCTTCGGACTTTCGGGTACAGGAAAAACGACACTTTCAACAGATCCCGAAAGGGCGCTTGTAGGAGATGATGAACACGGATGGGATGATGATGGAATATTCAATTTTGAAGGAGGCTGCTATGCTAAATGCATCAAGCTGAGCAAGGAGAATGAGCCGGATATCTATAATGCAATTAAGAGAGATGCTCTCCTGGAAAACCTTGTTGTCCTGCCGGATGGTACGATAGATTTCAACGATGATTCGAAAACAGAAAACACAAGAGTCTCCTATCCTATCTATCACATAAAAAATATTGTCAAACCGGTTTCCAGGGCAGGACATGCGATAAAAGTGCTCTTCCTTTCAGCGGATACCTTTGGCGTATTGCCTCCTGTAAGCCGCCTTACAAGGGAACAGACGAAGTATTATTTCCTCAGCGGATACACTGCCAAGGTTGCCGGGACAGAAAGAGGAATAGTTGAGCCTGTACCTTCCTTTTCAGCATGCTTCGGTGCAGCATTTCTCATGGTCGATCCTATTATATATGCAAACGAACTGACAAGGAAAATGAAATTGCACGGAGCTGAAGCCTGGCTCCTTAATACAGGTTGGATCAGAGGTCCTTACGGAACAGGTGCCAGAATAGATCTGCCATCAACACGGCGCATCATTAACGCCATACTCGATGATTCCATTAAGGACTGTGAATTTACAAATCTCCCGGTATTCAATCTCAGCATTCCCTCAAAGGTCAAAGGAGTCGATGAAAACATACTCGATCCTGCAAACGGATGGGAATCAAGGACAAAATGGCATACAGCCTCTACCGATCTTGCCCTGAAATTCATAAATAATTTCAGCAAGTTTACTTCAAATCCCGAGACTGCAAGCCTCGTGGAACATGGTCCGGGAATTTAATATCATGAACATCATCTTCATAATTATTGCCGTTTTGCTCGCTTACCTGCTGGGATCAATCCCGACATCTGTCTGGATCGGAAAAGCAATTCACGGAATTGATGTTCGTGAGCACGGCAGCGGCAACGCTGGTGCGACAAATGTTATAAGGGTGCTTGGATGGAAAACGGGAGTGCCGGTTTTGCTGATCGATATGGTGAAAGGCTGCATTGCTGCGCTGCTTCCTGTATTCTTTGAGCTTGCCCCCTCAGGGAGTGCGTCTCTTACCAACCTCCAGATCCTGACCGGATTAACTGCAATTATCGGTCATATGTTCCCTGTTTTTGCAGGTTTCAGGGGCGGTAAAGGTGTGGCCACCGCCGGCGGAGTGATCGTGGCAATTCATCCTGTTGTATCTCTTGTGTGCCTGGGAGTCTTTGCAATTGTGTTCATAATTACAGGTATTGTATCAGTATCATCAATGACAGCAGGCATTGCATTCCCCGTCCTCCTGCTGACTTTATTTGATACTCCGTCTCTTTTGTTTAAAGTTTTCTCCGTCGTCGTTGCCCTGGCTCTGCTGGTAACACACAGGAAAAACATAAAAAGGCTGTTGAAAGGAGAAGAAAAGAAACTCTTCGGGAAGAAGCAAAAAGAAGATTTAACCGCGGAGTAATCCGTTGCACCTTTGCACCTTTGCACCTTTGTACCTTTGCACCTTTGTACCTTTTAATATTGCTCCAGGATTTCTATCCTCTTCTTTATCGGTGGATGAGTTGCAAACAAGGATCCGAATGAAAATGATTTCTTATCCAGTTCTGCCTGCGGATTCTCAATGAACATCTGTGCCACATCTTTTCGCTTGACTGCCTCAATTGTCGGATCGACGGAGATCTTTCGCAGTGCAGATGCGAGAGACAGGGGATTTCTTGTCAGCTCAGCTGATCCAGCATCAGCCAGGTACTCGCGCTTCCGTGACAGAGCGAACCTGAACAGCGAAGCTACAAGGTAACCTACTGCAGCAAGGAGAAGAGCAATAAGTATTGCTGCTCCCCCGCTGCCTTTCTTGTTGCCACGTCCCATACTCCCGAACCTCAGCGACCTGAACAGCATTTCAGAGACGAATGCAAAGATCCCTACGAACACAATGGAGATTATCAGCAGTCTCACATCACGGTTCCTTATATGAGTCAGCTCATGGGCAATAACAGCTTCAAGTTCCTGATCATCAAGCTTATTTATTATACCACGCGACAGTGAAACCGAATATGTTTGCGGATTTATTCCGCTTGCAAAGGCATTCAGTGAATCGTCTTCAATGATGTTCACTTTTGGCATGGTCATGCCGGCTGAAATGCAAAGGTTCTCCACCAGGTTATATATCCTCTTATTCTCTTTGCGTTCAAGGGGTTTGGATGCGGTAGCCTTATTTATCATTGTTGTATGCGAAAACCATGCTATCGTAAACCAGGCAATTACACCAATAGCAACCCACGGGATCGTCCTCAGGAACTTATTATTTATCACCGGGAAAATGTTATATGCCTCCTGGTCCGGTGAAAAATAATGCGACTGGCTGAGTGAGGTAAAAAAGAAAAACAGCCATGTCAGTCCGAAAAAGACGACAGGGAACATCAGCAGGATCAATACTGAATTTGTATTGTTCTTCCTGATCTGGCTCTGTAATCCGAAATATTTCATTTACCGGATCAGAACTTAATTTCCGGAGGCTGTTCAGCTGCTGCACGCTGTTCGCCAAGCTCGAACATTGGTTCGCGTTTGAAATTGAACAGAGTGGCGATGATGTTCGAAGGGAATATTTCGGTTGCAACATTGAGCTCCTTGGTTGCCGAGTTGAAAAACCTTCGTGCTGCGGCTATCTTGTTCTCTACATCCGATATCTCATTCTGCAGATCAAGGAAATTCTGGCTTGCCTTAAGATCAGGATATGCTTCAACAGAAACTTTCAGACCATCAAGTGCAGTGGAAAGCCTGGTTTCTGCCTGGATCTTTTCATTGATGGTCGTCGCCTTCATTGCATTGGCTCGTGCCTCGGTAACCTCAGTAAGGACACCCCGCTCATGCTGCATATAACCCCTTACGGATTCAACAAGCTGAGGAATAAGATCGTGCCTCTGCTTGAGCTGAACATCAACATCAGCAAATGCCTGCTCCCTGTTATTTCTTAGCTTTACCATCCGGTTATAGAGAGATATTGCCCAAAGGACCATCAGTACAATGATCCCAAGAATTACTATTAATACAATCATTTTATTGAATTTTGGTTATTTATTTGAAATTTATTCGGTCCAAATTAAAAAATAAAGATATTAAATATTGCTATATTTAGCGCCTTGCAGATAAAAATGAATTTTAAAAAGAGAATATGATTGACGGGAAGAAAATGTTAGAATTTATAGTAAGCCGCCAGAGCGACCGGCGATACAGTAACAAGACTGTTGAGAGTGATAAACTCGGCAGAATTATTGATTCAGGAAGGATGTCTCCCTCAGCATGCAATGCACAGCCATGGAAATTTGTAGTGGTCACAGACCCTCCTGTCTTAAAGAAGCTTGCTGATGCTGCATCGGCAAAGCTGCTCCAGATGAATAAGTTTGTTGATCAGGCTCCGGCTATGATAGTTGTCGTCAGGGAAAAGCCAAACGTAGTATCGAAGATCGGCGGAACTATCAAGGATAAGGATTACTCACTGATTGACATAGGAATAGCTTCGGAGAATATATGCCTTCAGGCAAAGGCTGAAGGGCTGGGAACATGCATGATAGGCTGGTTTGATGAAGCCTCAGTAAGAAAGATTCTGGGCATACCCGGTAAGAAGCGGGTTGAGCTTATAATAACGCTGGGATATTCTTTGAGCGAGTACAGAACAAAGAAGAGAAAGCCTTTGGAGGAGGTTGTAAGCTTTAATAAGTATTGATCACCTCAGTTTTTCCAGCGCCGTCTTAATCCTCTTCACAGCCTCAACCAGGAGTTCATCGGAGGTTGCATAAGAGATCCTGATGCATTTCGGGGCGCCAAAAGCATCTCCCCCGACGACAGCTACCTGAGCTTTGTCGAGCAGCCAGAGAGCCAGGTCATCTGAGGTACGGATCATCTTCTCACCATCTGATTTACCGAGGTAGTAGCTTATGTCAGGCATTACGTAAAATGCCCCCTGCGGTATTTTTACCCTGAAACCCTTAATATCCTTCAGAAGCTTGCAGATCAGGTCGCGGCGCCGCCGGAAGGCCTCTTTCATCATCTGCCGGGAATTATCCCTGACGGTTATGGCTGCCAGTGCAGCTTTCTGAGCTATGGTACAGACTCCGGATGTAAATTGTCCCTGCAGCTTATCACAGGCTTTTACTATCCAGGAGGGAGCACCGATATAACCTACCCTCCATCCTGTCATTGCATAGCTTTTTGATACTCCGTTGACGGTTATGACCCTGTCGTAAATAAAATCAAACGAAGCCATACTTACATGTACTCCCTTAAAAAGGATATGCTCGTATATCTCGTCTGAAAGTATATACAGTCCCTCATGCTTCTGGACGATTCTCGCAATACCCTCCATTTCTTCACGTGTATAGACCATTCCTGTCGGATTTGATGGTGAGTTGAAGATGATCAGCCTTGTCTTCCTTGAGATGATAACTTCCAGTTGCTCGGGTTGAATCTTGAAATTATTTTCAAGTGTTGCTTCAACGATAACAGGCTTACCTCCGGCCAGGATGACCTGATCATAATAACTGACCCAGTATGGTGCGAGGAGAATAACCTCATCTCCGGGATTTATAATTGACAGGATTACATTTATTATTGAATGTTTTCCTCCAGCTGATACAATTATCTGATCTGGTGCGTAATTTATACCGTTCTCCTCTTTGAACTTCCTGGATATAGCTTCCCGGAGATCGTTATATCCCGGTACAGGAGGATATTTGGTAAAATTCTGATCTATAGCCTCTTTAGCCGCTTCCTTGATATAGTCGGGAGTATTAAAGTCGGGTTCGCCAAGACTAAGGCTTATGATGTCCAGTCCTTTTGCCTTCAGCTCACGGCTCTTCTGCGCCATTGCCATGGTCTGAGACACGGCGAGTGATTTGATTCTGTCGGAAAGATGTTCCATAAAAAAGGTTTCAGGTTGTAAGTTGCAAGTTGCAGGTTGTAAGTTAATTGTTTGAAGTTAAAAGTACAAAAGAAAAAGTTATGTTTGTATTTTTGTTAATAAAATAAGGAACCATGGAACTATTAATGGATATTCTCAAAATAACAATCCCGGCATTGCTGGTGCTGCTTACGGCATGGCTGCTGCTAAGAAACATGATGAAGAATGATCAGGATAAAAGAAAGCAGGAGCTTATTCTTCAGAACAGCCGAACGGTAATACCAATAAAGCTCCAGGCATATGAAAGGATTGTTCTTTTCCTTGAAAGGATTTCACTTGAGTCGATGCTTGTCAGGGTAGGCTCGTCGGGTATGAGCGCCGCACAGCTTCATTCAACGCTTCTTACTACCATCAGAAGCGAATTTGAACATAACCTGTCCCAGCAGATATATATGAGCCCTCAGGCATGGGAGGTTGTCAGGAATGCCCGTTCCAACATGATCAAGATCATCAACAGCGAAATAGAGAAGATGCCCGAAAAGGCCACCGGCATGGAATTCAGCAGGAGGCTCCTCGAAACAGTCATGGGACTTGACAAAGAACCCACAAGGGCTGCGATAGAATATATCAAGGGTGAGATCGGGAGGATGATATAGGTGGGTAATTACCCCCCATCCCCCCTTAAAGGGGGGTTGACTCTCTGGTATTAACCCAATTTGCTGAAATACTGTGATTTAGGTCCCCTTCAGGGGACAGTCACGCTTTAGCGTGACAGGGGTATTATCAGGAATCAACAACTCTTTTTAAAGCAGTTCCACTGACCGTTTTACAAACGTACTCAGCTCCTCACCTTTCAGCATATTGTTTGCCAGCAGCGCCAGGTCAATAAGCTGTTTAACAACTTTGTTGCCCGATCCCCAGGCTTCAAGAATCTCCCTCCTGGTTTTTTCGATCCCGTCCAGCTCTTTCCTGAGCTTCTCAAGGTCATCCTTCTCAAGCTGACTTACCTCTTCCGCTTTCTTGTTCTTATGCTCCTTCTCCATGAAGTCAATTTCTTCCTTCACCTTCTTCCTTTCTGTATCATTCTCATTCAGCTTATCCTCTTTTTCAGTTTTCAGTTCATCATATATCTTCAGAACAAGCTGATGGTTTGGATTGACCACCAGGTTGTAGCTGTCGGGCAGTTCACCATAAAAGTTCATTCCTCCTCCCATCTGTGACATATCCTTCATCCTCCTCATAAACTCCGACTGTGTGATCAGGACAGGTGCTTCATTTTCGTCAAGAGTCTCAAATACAACGTTATATATCTCTTTTGTTTTCACTTTCACATTGAAAACACTCTTCAGATCTTCCTTTTGCTCATCAGTTAATTTTGATTCTTTCACTTCCTCCTTCTGGATCAGCTTGTCGATCACATCAGAATCGACCCTCACAAAACGGGATTCCTTGAGTTTGGATTCAAGATGGTTTATGAGATGTACATCGAGCTGTCCGTCCATGTGAAGCACATCATATCCTTTATTCTTTGCTTTGTCTATGTAGGCATACTGATCCGTCTTATTCGTCGAATACAGATAGATCAGGACCTTATTCCTGTCGGTCTGTTTCTCTTTAATGAGATTTTCGTATTCCTCATATGTGAAGTACTTATCATCAGTATTTTTAAGAAGTGCAAATTTTGAAGCCTTTTCATAGAATTTCTCCTCAGTAATCATTCCAAAGTCGATGAAAAGCTTCAGGCTGTCCCATTTCTTCTCGAACTCTTCCCTGTTCTTCCTGAATATCTCATTCAGCCTGTCAGCAACTTTCTTGGTAATGTGACCCGAAATCTTCTTGACGTTTGCATCATTCTGAAGATAACTTCTTGAAACGTTAAGAGGGATATCAGGAGAATCAATTACACCATGCAATAGTGTAAGGAATTCAGGTACAATGCCTTCCACGGAATCGGTCACGAAAACCTGATTGCAATAAAGCTGGATTTTGTTTTTCTGTATCTCAATATTGCTCCTGATCTTCGGGAAATAGAGGATCCCTGTCAGCTTGAACGGGTAATCAACGTTCAGATGGATATTGAACAGAGGCTCTTCTCCTGCGGGATAAAGCTCTCTGTAGAAATTCTGGTAATCCTCCTCCTTAAGGTCTGTCGGCTTAAGTGTCCATGCAGGTCTGGTATTGTTGATTATTTTATCTTTCCCGGTTTCAACATATTTGTTGTCCTTCCATTCTTTCTCCCTGCCGAAAGCAATTTCTACCGGCAGGAACTTGCAGTACTTCTTAAGAAGCTGTTCAATCCTGCTTTCTTCAAGGAACTCCTTTGAATCCTTGTCAATATGAAGGATGACATCTGTTCCTTTTGTCTCCTTTTCAGTTTCTTCTATCGTATATTCCGGGCTTCCGTCGCATGTCCATATAACCGGCTTAGTTCCATCTTCCCATGAACGGGTTATGACCTCAACCCTGTCAGATACCATGAATGATGAATAAAAGCCAAGTCCGAAATGTCCAATGATGTTATTTGCCTGTTCCTTGTACTTGTCAAGGAATTCGTTGGCGCTTGAAAAGGCTATCTGGTTCAGATACTTGTCAAGCTCCTCCTGTGTCATGCCTATGCCGCTGTCGGTGACCTTTATGGTCTTTTTCTTTTTGTCAACCGCTACCCTTATGGTTAAATCTCCCAGTTCTCCCTTAAAATCTCCTGCTGCTGCCAATGCTTGAAGCTTCCTGGTTGCATCGACCGCATTTGATATAAGCTCACGCAAGAAGATCTCATGATCGGAATAAAGGAATTTCTTGATTATGGGGAAAATATTCTCAGTCGTCACCCCGATTTTTCCGGTTTGCATATCTCGTCAGTTTTATGATTGAACATTATTTATCCGACCCTCACTTTCAAAAGATGTGCCAGTGAAATTTTCTGACAAATAGTCAGAAATACTCCGGAAACCTGAAAAATGCCACTATGATCAGTATTGCTGCCAGCAACAGGAACACCAGCAGAACATAGAGTGAGAAGTTTCTTTTTTTCCTGAAGATGCCGATATTATGTTCGCTGAACAGTTTCTTCACTGTGTTGTGGATACGAAGAACGGAGTTTGCATTCCTCGGGATATATGCATCGATGTTAAACCTGACTGTTTTTTTTAGGTCATCCATCTTATCGGGAGGCACAAGAAGTATGAGACCCGTAGTCGGATCTGTCTTTTTAATTTCCAGCGTCAGTTCATCTACTGATTCAAACTGTTCCCTGGCATCAGGCACTCCTATTATCGCGACCTTGCAGGAGCTGTTTTCCTCTTCTTTCCTGAAATGGGACAGGAAATCCTGCTTGGTATGGAAAGAGGCCACCTCATACCTGGAAGTATCTGAAAATCTTTTCTTTACATCCTCTGTAAAATTGCGGTGATCATCATAACAGATCAGATATGTCATTCTTGTCTTTGCCATACTGTCAAAAGTACTAAAGATACTTATTGTTTGAACTTTACATCAATATTTCTTACGAATCGCCACAATCCTTTCTTTAGGACATAGGCATCAAACGAAAATTCAGCGCCGTACGATTCCGGATTGTTCTGCTGACCCGAAGAGACTGGCACCAGGTGATCAAATATAATTGTCTTCTTATTATTGAACCTGAGTGTAACGATCCCATCCGCAGAGTATTCAAGGACCACTCTGTGTTTCGTCAAATCCTCCCTTATAAAACAATTCTTCCCGAAGATTATTTCTCCCTTATCAGTAAAACTTATTACGTCAATTATTTTCCTGGATAGAAGCAGACTGCCATAATCGAGTCCGAGTACAGCATAATATATCTCCCTTTCCATCCTGAAAGGCTGAATACTGTAATAGAGGGCACCGTACCAGTCATCCTGTGAATATGTGATGTCAGTACGGGGAGCTTCATCCATATTGATTCCCGTAAGCTTATAGATCTTGTTTTCCAGCTTCTGATCTCCCTTCCTTATTAAATAACAGAAATACCTGTTGGTGCCGTCGGTCAGGATCAGGTTCCAGGTGACCAGCTTGATGCGTGAATCAGGAGAAAGGATCTGTCCAAGGTACCGGAGATTTTCGAACCGGTGGCTGAAAATCATATCGGAAGCAACATAACTCTCAATTATGAGGGTTATCGAATCGTTGAGCCTGATTCGTTCAGCATCATCCCTTGTATCCAGGATCCTTGAGAAAAGATTCCCGAGTATTTCCTCTGTGCCCGGCTGCTGAGCATTTCCTGTCCCGGATGGTGTCAGAAAGAGAACGACAAGAATTATGAAATATATTTTATGATTCATCCTTTACCTGTCTTTTTCATTGCATCATCAAGCAGTGATATCACCTGTCTGCATGCCGTAAGGATCTCTTCTTCACTGATCGTCAGCGGAGGAGCTATCCTGAAGGCATCTTCACAGAAAAGAAAATAATCGAGAATGATGCCGTGAGCGGGTGCGTGCTTTACAGCATACCTTACATAACGGGATTCTGTAAGCTGTATTGCCAGGAGCAGTCCTTCGCCTCTCACCTCTCTGATCAGCGGATGTTTGAGTTCTCTTTTAAAAATATCTGATTTCAGGGTGCATCCTTCAACCAGCTTCTCTTCCATTATTACCCTGAGTGATGCCAGACCTGCCGCGCAGCAGACAGGATGGCCCCCGAAAGTTGTGATATGTCCCAGCTGCGGATTCGTGATCAGAGATGACATAATCTCTCTTGCGGAAATGAAGGCGCCGAGCGGCATTCCCCCTCCAAGGGCCTTTGCAAGCACAAGTATATCAGGAATAACGCCGAACCTGTCGATGGCAAACATGAAACCTGTTCTGCCGAATCCTGTCTGCGCTTCATCAAATATAAGCACAGCTCCTTTTTCCGAGCATCTTTTCCTTATCTCCTCAAGAAAGCCTTTTGCCGGATAAATGACTCCTGCCTCACCCTGGATTGGCTCGGCTATTACACAGGCGGTATTTTCATCAATGGCATCAAGCGAGGAGAAATCGTTGAAACCGATCTGTATTGTATCGGGCAATAATGGCCGGAATGCATTTCTGTATTTCTCACTGCCCTGTATACTGAGAGCGCCATGTGTGCTTCCGTGGTATGAGTTCCTGAAATAGATGATTCTGCTTTTTCGGGTAAAGCGTTTTGCAAGTTTCAGTGCACCTTCGACGGCTTCGCTTCCCGAATTCACAAAATAGCATGTATTAAGCGAAGGAGGAAGGATTGAAGCAATGAGGGCGGCATATTTGACCTGCGGACTCTGGATCATCTCGCCATAAACCATCAGGTGGAGGTAGGCATCTGACTGTTCCTTTATAGCTTCAGTTACCCGCGGATGTCTGTGTCCGGTATTGCTCACCGACACTCCTGAAATGAGGTCGAGGTACTTCTCTCCCGATGGACCGTACATAAAGACGCCTTCGGCTTTAGTAATCTCAAGCATCAATGGTTCATCCGAGGTCTGCCCCAGGTGAAGAAGGAAGAGTTGACGGTTGGTAAGCATGTGAGAAACAGGTGTTATCTGGCCATCACGTTTATGTCATTCAGAAGTGTATCCCTGAACGATTTGCCGACGGGTATGCTTTTCAGTGAATCTCCGACAATAAGATCAAGTGAGTTCTCTTTTATTATCTGGATCATGCTCTTGTTGATGATGTACGATCTGTGCACCCTTATGAAGATGCTTGAAGGAAGCTGGTTTTCAATAGCCTTCATGGTGAAGTGGATCGTGAACTTGTCATCGTTTGTAGTCAGTGTAACGTAGTTTTCAAGAGCCTCAATATATATTATGTCTTTCAGTTTCAGTTTCACAAGAGAAGAGCCCTTCTTGATGAATATCTCCTCGTCGCCTGTATTGGCTGCCTCTTTGTGTGAGTAGTACCTTATTGTTTTGTCGATGGCTTTGCAGAATCTTCCGTATGAGACGGGTTTCAGCAGGTAATCGACAACATTGAAGTCGAAAGCTTTGACGGCATATTCTTCGGCTGCTGACACAATAATTATATTGGGAGGGTAGTCGAGGCTTACTATAAAGTCAAAGCCATCCATTTCCGGCATCTGGATGTCGAGTATTATCAGGTCTATATCCTGGCGTTTTGTAATTATGTTTCTTGCAGCGATTGAATCGCTGAAAGTACCGATAAGGTTAAGTGAGGTTGATTTATTCACATACCCTTCAAGTATCTTACAGCTCATCTTATCGTCGTCGACAATAATACAGTTCATCAGTCACGATTTAGGCCAGGTTATTAAGGTCAAAAATAATAAAAAAACTTTCAAAAATTTAAAAATCGGATTTTAGTTGAATTTCTTTGATTTTTTCCCGGATTGAAGGGAGGAAGATGGGAGGGATAATAGTATAACGATCAGAAAATCAAATAAAAAAGGGGTGAGCAAACACCCCTCCACAATCTCATTTTTTAAAGATTAAAGACCTTTGTCGAGAGCAGGAGCTGCTTTGAATTTAACGACTTTCTTGGCAGGAACGTTAAGTTTTGCACCGGTACGCGGGTTGCGGACCACTCTTGCACTTCTTTTGATTACTTTAAAAGTACCCAAACCAGGAAGCTGGAGCCTCTGGCCTTTTTTCATAGCTTTTCCAACTGAACCAACGAATGCATTCAGAGCTTTCCCTGCATCTTTAACTGTAAGGCCTGCATCTTTTGAAATTGAAGCAACTAGATCTTTTTTTGTCATGATTAATAAAAATTAAAGGTTAGACCATTTTAATTATTGAATACAAATTTATTCCATTTTAATTCATATGCAAATTTATTTTGCCGTTTTTCCACAAATAGTGCGGTTTTTAGGTTAAAATACCTGTTTTTTTTGATAAAAATCTGAAAAGAGGTCAATGTCGCTTTTCCTCACCAGCCGGAAGGTTGAGCACAAAATCACTTGTGAATTTGTTTATATAATGTTAATAATTTTTATATAACATTGATATTCAATAATTTACTCAATAAAAACAAAATAAAATCCTGAAAAATCAAAAATACGTTATATTTGCGGCGTCCGCCTTCGCTACCAACTTCGCTTATAGCTTCGTTGGTCAAAGAAAGCTACGGCGGACAAAGGGAGAAATGGCAGAGTGGTCGAATGCGGCGGTCTTGAAAACCGTTGTGCTGTATACACGGCACCGGGGGTTCGAATCCCTCTTTCTCCGCTGATTGAAAATGCATTTTACAGCAAAAACCTGAAATAGCCTCTGTTTCAGGTTTTTGCATTTTTACCCCCAAGCAAAAAAAAGCAAAAAAAAGCAAAAAACACCGGTTCCCGGGTGAACCAAAAGAGGACAATTGTTTTTTTGTAAAAATGTTCACCTTTTTTTATAAAGCATTGTTATGCAGTGTTTTGCGTAGCAATATACTTGGTTTTTTAGTTAATTTTGTAACCAATATTATGAATTATGGAAACAAACAGGTGTTCAATTCGGGTATTTATAAGAAAATACAGACTGAATAAAGATGGGAAAGCACCTCTCCTCATGAGGCTTACTGTCAATGGAAGACGTTGGGATTCAGCACTAAAGGTGGGAATTAATCCTGCCAACTGGGATTCAAAAAAAGAGAGAGCTAGCGGAGACGATAGGTATTCGAACCTGGTAAATGAGACTATTGAGAGCACAAAATTCCGGATTCATAAAATAAAACTCGGGATCGAAGACGAGGGAAAGATATTAACAATCGAGGCTATTAAGAATAAATTTCTCGATAAGGACAAGAATAACCGGACAATCCTTGAACTTTTTCAAAAGCACAATCAGGAATGTGAAATGAAAGTCGGCGTTCAGATCACAAATGCGACATCTGTACGGTACAAAACCTGCTATAAACATTTTAAAGAGTTTTTAAAGAAAGAATACAAAGTTGAAGATTTGTCCATATCTGAAATAAACAGGAGGTTATATGACCGATTTGAATATTTCCTCAAAAAAGAAAAGAAATGCGCACATAATACCACAGTCAAATATATAAGGAACTTCAATAAAATTGTCCGGATAGCTGTTGAGCTAGGATGGTTAAATAAGAGTCCATATAAAGATATTGGGTATCGTCTTGAAGAAATTGATAAACCTTATCTCAGTATGGACGAATTAAATTCAATCATAGAAAAGAAGATAAGTATTAAAAGGTTGGAAATAATAAGAGATATTTTTGTTTTTTGTTGCCATACCGGCTTATCATTTTCCGATATAAAAGAACTTAGTAGTGACAATATTCAGATTGGAATAGACAAAAACAAGTGGATAATCAAGAACCGAAAGAAGACCAATATCATCTCAAAAATTCCGCTACTAGATACACCTGCAAGAATTATTGAAAAATATAAGGATTATCCAAAACCGTCCAATTCATCTACTCTCCTACCTGTCCCAAGTAATCAAAAGATGAACGCCTATCTGAAAGAGATTGCTGATATAACGGGAATAAGAAAAATTCTAACAACACATACTGCCAGACGGACCTTTGCTACAACAATAATGCTTCAAAATGGCGTGAACATGGAGGCAGTAAGCAAAATGCTGGGGCATACAAGTCTTTTTATGACCAGGAAATATGCCAAAGTCGATGAATTCTATATTGCACAAGAGACAGAAAAGGTTCGAAAAATATTCATGAAAAGGGATTAAAAAGAAAACATATTATAAAACTAAAACTTAAAATTATGAAAGGTGGTGGCAAAATTTATCCGAACATAGGGGTTAAAATTGATCCCCGAGCTATAACAAGCGCAAGAATGCCTGAGAGCCTGAAGGTTTATTGTGGCTACCTGGCGAATGGTTTCATCTTTTTAATGGGTGAAGGAATACTTAAGCGGATTGATGTCAGAAGGGAAGAACAAAAAATCAGAGATCTTCTTCCCTTTTCTTTGTCAAAAAACAAACTAGCTTCTTCATACTGGTTCTATTCAGATACCCATCTGGTTGAGTTTCTTCGTACAAGTACTTACAATTACAAGGTTTATGCTTTGCAGATGACCTTTTTAAAAGGTTCTCTCTCATTGTTTCCCATATAGAAAATAGCTTATATGTTTTTTGATTAATATATTGAAATATCCAAAGGCCATTTCACTTAGATATACAAACTCACAAACGTATATAAATGTGCCTTTATTGAAATACAAAGTACTTCTATATGTAAGCGATGTTTAATATTTAATTTCACTTTAGATAAAAAAGACTCCGGATCTGTTTTCAGACCCGGAGTCTTTTTATCCAGGGAGGAATTCCAAAAGGAACGCATCAGATGTCCCCATTGAAATTCTTTTCAAACAGAGACATAACATCCTTCTTCCGATAGGCAAATTTTGTCCCGCCTAAGGGTTTTGAGAAGGCTAATGTACCGTTGTCTCGAAGTGTTTGTATCGTTCTCTCGCTGCATCTTAAAATTCTCATTACTTCTTTTCCATCGATCCACTCATCATCCTCCCTGGGTCTCCTTTTGAGAGCTTCAGAAAGTATGTTTACTTTCGCTGTCAGCTCATCTAGTTTTTTTAAAACTTCATTTTCTACCATTTTAATTTATTTGTGATAGATCCGATACACCCTGACAATTACAATTATATTTTACCCAGTTCATATTCCAAAAAGATTTTGATAAAATCTTTTTCTGCAAAAGAACTATTTCTTTCTGCAAAATTATTTCTGCAAAAGATTTATTTCTTTCTGCAAGATTTTTAGTTGAAAATATTGGGAAATGAATGACTTTTTTCTTATGAAGATTTGCACATGTTTAACTCCGGATCATTCAAATTGAGATTTATCGGTTATGTGGCTTAACGGTACTCATCTATAATATTATAATATGTACCATATATATGTTTATATAACAAATTTTACTGTAATAACTCTTTGTTGGCTAATGGGCTGTACATTATTAAATCCTTGAATATTCCCCCCAAATAATTTAACCTAAAAAGGGCTGAAGAAATTGATAATCAATGAATAAACGTTTTTATTTTAGTGTATTAAATAAACGGACGATTATTTTAGCATAATTACACCTTAACTTTTAACCATAAAAGGCGAAAATTGGGCTGACGACATACATAGATAATGCTCTACCTGGTATACAGAAATCTCCTTAAACGATTTCACTTTGTAATTAAAATTTGCTTTGGAATTTGTGTTAGTAATTGAAATAAATTGTATTTGTATAATATAAAGATGTTCAATAGCAGATTTCACTTATATATAGAAATTCCTAGGCTTTATGTATTTAATTGATATTACTTTCTGCAATGCAGAAAGTTCTAAGTACATCTTTATTCTTAAATATGTGAGTTGTCAGGAGTCTAAAGAGAGATGCCAATTTATCTAGATGGATGGTGTTTTTTTTACCAAGGAGAACCAATCCGGCGTACTTATTGAAAAGAACCGCATTATAGCGATTTTACGATAGGATGCGTATGGTTGGTTGAACAATAAAATACAAGTTAATCTCAGTTCAAAATAGACACCAAAAGAGTTTGGCAGACAAGAACATCTTAATTATGCGGCGGACTCATAGAAAAGTATCGCATTATAGCGATTTTACGCTAGGATGCGTGCGGTTGGATGAACAATGAATTACAAATTAATCTAGGTTCAGAATGGATAGTAAAAGATTCCGACAGGTAATAATATTTATATTACCACGTGGATTCATGTAAAAATACCGCATTATAGCGATTTTGCGCTAGGATGCGTATGGTCGAACAATAAAACACAGGGTGAACGAAAAGGTGTAAAAACTCCATAGTCATCATATCATTCTCAATATTAGATAACTACAAACAATGTTTGGGAGGAGGTAGGACCCCCTGACTCATAATCAGGGGGTCGCTGGTTCGATCCCAACTGGGCCCACAGATTTTTAAGCGCAAACAGACATTAAATGGATGAATGCGCTTTTTTATTGATAGCCTTACTGAAACTATACTGAAACAAATAGGCTATTTAGTATTTATATACCAAAGCCTGTAAAATAGTCAAAAGAAAATTTTCTCTCCCTTATTGCAAAAAACGGTCAAATTGACCACCTGACGCCGGACTAAACTGACCACCCCGCGCCGGTCCAAATTGACCACCTTCGCCGGAGCAAACTGACCACCTCAAAAAAGAGTTTTTCTCATGTTTTAAAG